>ERZ857503.46-NODE-46-length-142634-cov-8.176295_pt1 | contig 142634 bp, 151 predicted proteins | sample MGYA00519766_ERZ857503 | MGnify/ENA primary metagenome ERZ857503 (study PRJEB31778, sample SAMEA3449345) | human gut metagenome | biome: human gut; feature: human-associated habitat; material: faeces | place: United Kingdom | collected 2010/2012 ...
ACCTCAAAGCCTGCTGATACCTGAAACTATTAACTTTGAAACTTATTATACGAGGAGGACCCGCCATGGAGTCGAACCAGCTCTTTTCCATCCGCAAGGCCGTCGCGGACGATGTGCCCCTCATCCTGCAATTCATTCTGGACCTGGCCGAGTACGAACAGCTCCGGCACGAGGTGGTGACCGACGAGGACACCCTCCGGACCTGGATCTTTGAACGCCACGGTGCAGAGGTCCTCATCGCCCAGGAGGGGGACAAGCCGGTGGGCTTCGCCCTCTATTTCCACAACTTCTCCACCTTCCTGGGCCGCTGCGGCATATACCTGGAGGATCTGTTCGTCCGCCCGGAGCACCGGGGCAAGGGCTACGGCCTGGCCCTGCTCAAGCGGCTGGCCGCCATCGCCGTGGAGGAGGGCTGCGGACGGCTGGAGTGGTGGTGCCTGGACTGGAACAAGCCCTCCATCGACTTCTATCTCTCCCTCCCCGCCCAGCCCATGGACGAGTGGACGGTCTACCGCGTGGCGGGGGAGGACCTCACCAATCTGGCCAGGGGCGGCTGAACCGGGGCATTTGATCCCACGCGGGGCGGGCGTTCCCCCGCCACAGACCACTAGCGATCCCTAGCATACAGGTGTTTCAGCAGACGGAGGGGGCGCGGCTTTTTCAAAAGCTGCGCCCCCTCTTGTTTTCCACCATTCTCACAGCGCCATGCGGTAGATGGCGGCCAGATCGGCCTCCTCCAGGCGGCGGACGGCACCGCCGCCCCCGCGGCAGGCCGCCGCGCACTTGCGGGCCAGCAGGGCCAGCTCCGCCTCGGTGGGCGCCACCCCCAGCTCCCGGAGGCTGGTGGGCATGCCCAGTTCCCGGTAGAAGTCCTCCATGGCCCCAATGCCCCGGAGGGCGGTCTCCTCCGCATCCGCCCCGGCGGGGAGGCCCAGCACATGGACGGCGAACCGGGCGAACCGCTCCGGGCAGGAGCGGTATACATACCGGGCCCAGCTGCCCCACACCGCCGCCAGACCCGCGCCGTGGGCCACGTCGTAAAGCCCGCCCAGCTCGTGCTCCAGCTTGTGGGTCATCCAGTCCCCGCCCGCGCCGCAGCCTGTGAGGCCGTTGTGGGAGAGGCTCCCTGCCCACATCACCTCCGCCCGGGCCTCGTAGTTCTCCGGCTCCTTTGTCAGGACCCGGGCACTCTCCATCACCGTGCGCATCAGGGCCTCGGCCAGGCTGTCGGTGAGGGCCATGCCCGCCTCCGGGTGGAAGTAGCGCTCCATGGTGTGCATGAGGATGTCCGTGCAGCCGCAGGCGGTCTGGTAGGCGGGCAGGGTCATGGTGAGCTCCGGATTCATGACGGCGAACACCGGGCGGCACAGATCGCTGCTGTACCCCCGCTTGATCCAGCCGTCCTCGTTGGTGATCACAGACGAGTCGCTCATCTCGCTGCCCGCCGCTGCGATGGTGAGCACCGCGCCCACCGGCAGGGCCGCCCGGGCCTGCCGCTTTCCGCAGTAGAGGTCCCACACGTCGCCCTCCTCTGCCGCGCCGTAGGCCATGGCCTTGGCCGAGTCGATGACGCTGCCGCCTCCTACGGCCAGAAGGAAGTCCACCCCCTCCCGCCGGCACAGGTCCACGCCCTCCCGCACCAGGGAGAGCCGCGGGTTGGGGAGCGCGCCCCCCAGCTCCGTCCACTCCAGGCCCGCCTCCCGCAGGGAGTCCTTCACCCGGTCCAGCAGGCCCGAGCGCACCGCGCTGCCCCCGCCGTAGTGGAGGAGGACCTTTTTGCAGCCCCGCTCCCGCACCAGGGCGCCGGTCTGCCCCTCGCTCCCCCGGCCAAAGACCACCTTGGTGGGCGTATAGTAGGTAAAATTGTTCATCTGATCCGCTCCTTCCGGCCATATTTCACGCTCTCTTCTATTTAACCCCTCAGAGCGGCCCGCCGTCAAGTACAAATCCCGTTGCCCCCTTGACATACCTCGCTCATCGATGTATTATATACCTAGATAATCGATGTATCTGATCCACAAGGGGGACGACGCAATGGCGGACAAGACTCTGCTCTCCGGCAGCACCACCCTGCTGGTGCTCTCGCTTTTGTCGGAGGGGGACAAGTACGGCTATGAGATGATTGCCGAGCTGGACCGGCGCAGTGACCACACCTTTGCGCTGAAGGAGGGGACCCTCTACCCCATCCTCCACGCGCTGGAGCGGGATGGGGCGGTGCGCGGCTACCAGGCGGAGGCGCCCACGGGCCGGGTCCGGAAGTACTACCGCATCACCGGGAAAGGGCTGCGGGCGCTGGAGGCGCAGAAGAAGGAGTGGCGGACCTTCACGGCGGCCGTCAACGCCGTCCTCTCCGGCGCGGCCCCGGCCATGGCCTGATGGAGCGGGCTGATTTCGCCGCCTGGTGCGCGGCGGTGTGCCGGCACATCCGCTACCGCCCGGCCCGCGCCCAGGCGGCGGCGGAGCTGATGGACCACCTGACCGACCACGCCGCCGCCCTGGAGGACGCCGGCACCGCGCCGGAGGAGGCGGCCCGGACGGCCCTGGCCGCCATGGGGGACGCCGGGGAGGTGGGCCGGGCCCTGGACCGGGCCCATCCGCCCCTGCTGTGCGCCTCCGTAGCCCTCACCAGGGCCTGCGCGGTCCTGCTGTCCGTGGCAGCCTGCCTGTTCCTGCTTCCGCTCCTGTTCCTGAGCGCCTGGGATCTGCTGATCTACCGGCCGGTGAGTAGCATCCCCCGGGAGGAGATCGTCCGCGCCGCCGCGGGGGACACGGCGGCGCGCATCGGCAACAAGGTGGTGGTGGTCACCGATGTGGTGCAGACCCGGGATGGGACCCTCTCCGTGTGCCTGCTGGAGTTCAATGTCCCCCCCATCCTCAACAGCTTCGGCTTTTACGGCTTCCAGGTCCGGGATGGGTCCGGGCGGACCTATCTGGGCGGCGGACAGAGCTCCGGGAGCTATTTCCGCCGCAGCATCGACTCCTACCGGGACTTTCCGCCCACGGACAGCGTGACCCTCCTCTACGATGAGCCCGGCCGCGCCTGCCAATTCACCATCCCGCTGGAGGAGGTGGGGCCATGAGCCTGCGCGCCAAGTTGCTGCGGAACCTGGCCCTCATCCTGGTCCTGAGCTGGGCCCTCCGTTCCTTTACCTCCAGCTATTTCACCCCGGAGGGGGCCTTCCGGGCCTCCGAAGCCGCCGCCAACTACGGTCCCTCCACCGTGGCCTATGTGGCGGAGGACGGCGGAACGCGCTGGTTTCTGGCCCGATACCTGGACTCCTGGTCCTTTGTCCCCATCTCCCGCCGGGGGCCCTTCTGGACCTTCGGCAGCCGGGCCACCCTGAGCATGGACGACAGCCGGCCCGTCCAGGCCTACTTTGGGGACGGCCTCTCCGACGCCGTGCTCTACGGCTACCGCGCCGACCCGGCGGTGGAGGCCCTGGAGTTCCGCTTTCAGACCGAAGGGGGGCCCGTCTCCCTCTGGTGCCGGACCTTCCGGGAGGACCTCTTCCTCTGCTCCGCCCAGGGCTTCGTGCGGGATCAGGCCCTGGACTGCCGGGCCTACGGCCCCGGCGGGGCCCTCCTGTGGGAGGGCGGGATCATCTGACCGTTTTCCCGTGGTTTTTCTTCCATTTTATGGTATCCTCCCGGTAGACCATGCCGGGAGGATGCTTTTTATGCAGGAATTTGCCGCGCTGCTGCTCTTACTTTTGCTGCTGTGCCCCACCGCCCGCGGGGAGGAGGGTCCTGTTACCCGGGGCGGCTTCGTCTCCGCCCTGTGGGAGAGCGCCGGGGCCGTGCCCTACGATGCCCAGACCCCCTTTTCCGACGTGTCCCCCCGGGCGGACTACGCCCCGGCGGTGAGCTGGGCCGCCCACCAGGGACTGGTACTGGGGACCGGGGAGGGCCGCTTCCAGCCGGAGCGGCCCATTACCCGGGAGGAGGCCGCCGTCCTGCTGCGCCGCTGGGCGGCGCTGCTGGAATGGGATACCTTTCTCCCCGACGGGGTGGCGGCCTGCAACGACTACCAGGACATCTCCCCCTGGGCCGACGACTCCCTCTACTGGGCCTGCGACGCCGGCGTGCTGCCCTGGTCCCCCGGCGGACGGCTGGACCCCTCCGGCACCCTCACCCAGGCCCAGACTGCGGATATCTTCTCCGCCTTCGCCCGTCAGGGCAGGCCGGGATAGGGCCCTGTTTCAACGCACTTCCAGCAGATCAGGCCCCCGGGGACCCTGTGAGGGTCCCCGGGGGCCTTTGCGCTGCCCGCGTCACTCCGGCCGGTCGCTGCGCCGGGACTTGGACCGGGCCCGCTCCGCCGGCGGCGCTCACGCCTGCGCCCTGTAGTCCTCGCCGGTGATGTCCCGGTACTGCTCCCTGGTGATGACGCCCTTGCGCACCGCCGTCTTCACCATCGGCTTGCTCCACAGGCCCGCCTCGTAATAATACTGAATCCGTTCAAAGCTCATGTTATACCACCTCCGCATCGTCCAGGGTGAGCATGTTCTGATATTCCAGGCTGGCGGCGATGGACGCCAGGCTCGTGGCCGTCAGTTCCTCGTTGGAGACCGCCTCGCCGGGGGCGTTCTGCGCGTCCTCGAAGGCTTCGATGGCGTCCAGCACCTCCTGGTCGGTCCCGCAGGCGGAGAAGTCGCACCCCTGCTGGGCGCAGATCTGCTTCATCTGGCCAAGGGGTGTGCAGAACGCCCCGTTCACCTCCCCGGCAGCCAGCACGTAGGGGATCGCCGCCGCCGCGGGATACCGCTCCATCCACTGCCCCGCCGTCAGCACCTCCCCAATGGGTGTGATGACCTGACTCTCCTTGTTCCAAAGCTGATACCTTGTGCTCATGTTTCTATTCCTCCTTCAATAAATGATTTAAATTGTGTAGGCGTCTACGATGTTGGTCGCTGCGGAATTTCCGGTGCTGATCATGCCGCCGCCAAACAGGAGAAAATCTCCGGCTCTGGCGGACTCTGCGCTTTCTCGCGCCTTACTCAGATCAGTTGTCACCGTTTTGGTAAGCGATGCGTCATAAACGTCTACGGTGCCCAGATATCCGGACTCGTACCCTCCGGCGAAAAGGGCATAGTCCCCCACCGAGCCGCCTGCTGGATTCCTTCTTCCTCGGCTTAGGTCCGCAATATCAGCAGTCGTGAGCGATGTATTGACGGATCGAACGCTAGCTCCACTCCCAGACGCAAATAATGCGTAGCTGCCTACGGATGCCGATGCCCCGCGGCTGGTAATCATGCCAAGGCTTTTGCTGGTTTTCGTCAGTGAGGCATTATAGGCGTCCAAATAACTGCTGCTGTATGCACCGTCGTCATATGCCGCACCCCCGGCGAACAGGGCGTAGTTCCCGACCGACGCCGCTGCGAGATTGTACCTGGCCTCGCCCAGAGCGCTTGGAAGGCTTCTCGTAAGCGATGCATTATAAGCGTCCACATCGTTCGAGTAGCCGGAATTGGAATAAAGTCCACCGCCAAACAACGCATAGTTCCCAACCGATGCCGCGTTCAACTGCCTTCTTGCCTGACTCAGGGCCGTCGGCACGCTGCGGGTCAGAGAGGTGCTGTATGCGTCGACCGCGGAGCTGTCAGGCCGGCCGCCTCCAAACAGGGCATAATTTCCGACCGATGCCGCTGCGAGATAATATCTCGCTGTACTTAGCGCAGTTGGCGTGCTTCTCGTCAAAGCATTGCTGTAGGCATTCACTGTAGAATAGGTTGCAGCGGACGGGTGGTAGTAACCGCCTCCAAATAAAGCGTAGTTCCCAACTGATGTTCCGGCATGATACGCTATGGAATTTGTCAAGGTCGCAGCCGTCCCGTAGTAGGACAACTCTCCCCCGCTCCAGCAGGGCCGGGCCACGCCGCCCACGCCGATGTATCCCTTTTTGAGCCTGCGGGCCACGCCGCCCACGCCCACATATCCCTTTTTGAGCTTCCTGGCCACGCCGCCCACACCCACATATCCTTTTTTCGCCATCCGGTCTCACCTCACTCATAGACAAAGTAGAGGCTTCCGGTGACGAGAGCGGAGGTCCCCGGGGTGAGCTCCGCCGTCCCCACACTGATGTCCCGGACCTGGGCGGCGGTCAGGGTGCCCGCGGCGGAGGCGTTGGCGTTCACCTTTCCGGCCAGGGTCCCCGCCGTGACGCCGGAGGCGGCGTGGCTGTGGCCGGCGGCCGCCGCCCCCACGTCGGCCGCTGCCAGGGTGACGTCCGCACTGAGCGCCTTGCCGTTCACCTTCCGGGTCGTGGGCACCGCCCCCACTTGGGCCGCCGTGTGGGTGTGATCCCCGGCGGCCTTGGCGTTCCAGGCCGTCCGCTCCGCCGCGGTGAGGTGGCGGACGTTGTCCCCGGTGTGGCCGGAGAGGGCCGTCTGCACCGCCGCGGCGCTGCCCGCCGGGTCAAAATCCATGGCCGGGAGCTGCGCGGCGGGCACCTTTCCGTCCTCCCCCAGCTCCGCCCGCTTCGCCAGCTCCGCGTCGATGACGTCGGCGTTCCAGTTGAAGTCCTCAATGTTGTAAAAATCCTCTGCGCCGGGCTTTTTCAGCCCGTAATTGGCTGTTTCAGCCGCCATTTGCAAGCACCTCATTTCTCAGTTGATCGTGGGTATACGCCGCCAGAGCGGCGTGGGTACGGCCCAGCAGCGTCTGATGCTGGTTATACCGCAGGGACAGGTCCACCGTCAGGTTCACCGGGACCACCCGGTCCAGCAGGGCGGCCGCGTCGGAGAGCATCTGCCGGGCGGTGAGGGCCAGGCGCACCGTCAGCAGGAAGTCCGCCCCGTCCAGCGCCAGAGTGAATCCCTCCTCGCCGCACAGGCCCCGCAGCATCTCCCCCAGCCGCGCCATGGTGAAGGGCCGCTGCTCGTTCATCCGGGTCATGATGCGGAAGCGGCGCTGGGCCAGGTCTCCGCCGTGGACCACCGGGAGCCCCAGCAGGCGCTCCCACCGGGCGCAGCCGGCGTCGGTGAGGGTGGCGGTGTAGAAGTCGTCCGGCGCGCGGCGCAGCGCGGCCCCCGCCGTGGTGAGCTCAGGCTCCTCCGCCCCGGCCAGCGCCCGGAACTCCCGGAGCTCCCGCAGGTACTCCGGCCAATAGGACTCAAGCGCCATGGCTCATCACCCCCAGCACCGGGATCTCCTCCTCCTCCAGTGTCACATTGGCCAACCCGCCGTTGAGCCGGGTCCCCTGCACATCCAGCACGCCGGGGATGTCCAGCATCCGGGTCTCCACCTGGCTCAGGCGCACGGTGAGGCCGGAGGCGTCCGCCCAGCCCTGGACCAGCTCGGCGAAGTAGCCCCGGAGGGCGGCCTCGGCGTCGGGGCGCACGGCCTCCCAGGTCAGGCTCCCCTCCAGGGTCAGGGTGAGGGCGACGTCGATGGTCTTTCCCACGGCGGGGCGCACCGTCACCGTGTGGCCGATGGGGGCCAGGCCCGCCCCGTCCCCCTGGCCGGACACGGGGTCGATGGCGGCCTGTACCGCCGCCACCAGGTCGTCGGAGGGCACCCCCCACAGGCTGTCCACCAGTGTGAGGCCCACCGTGCCGCCCCCCTCCGGCGTGCGGAAGATCTTTACCCCTCCCACGCCGGGCAGGGAGAGGACCTTCTCCCGGTAGTCGGCCCGGTTGCCGCCGAAGGCCTGGCTCTCAAAGGAGCCGAAGTAGCGTGCCCGGAGACTCTCGTCGTCCTCGGCGTCGTCGCCGGGGACCAGCACCGCCCCCAGCTCCGCCCCCGCCAGGCCCTCCACATAGTCGATGGGGAACAGGGTCCCGAACCAGGTGTTCCCGGCGCTGCCCGGGGTCTCCGCAGTGAGGCGGAAGACGCCGGCCTCCCGCCGCTCCGTCACGGTGAAGTTCACCGCTCCGCCGGAGAAGCGCGTGCCTATGGGCACGTCGAAGGCCTCCCCGTCCGCGCCGGTGAAGCGGCCCTCCCGCACGGCGGGGGAGGCCGGGGCCCGGACCAGGCTGCGCTCGGCGGCCTTCTTGTCCAGGTCCGCCCCGGCGGCCGTGTCGGGCCAGGCCCGGTCCAGCATGGTCTCCAGCTCGGTGTACAGCACCGCCAGCTCGGCACAGGCCGGGGCCAGCGCGTCGTAGAGGATGGAGCCTTCCCGCTTGTCCACCTCTGTGGACACCCGCCCCAGGCACCGGGCCATCAGCGCTTCATAGCTGTGCTCGTCCGTCATACTTGTTCTTTTCTCCTTTCCTGTCTGTTTTTAGATATGAAAAAAGCAGCCCCCCTGCGGGGTGCCGCTTCCTTCCCAATGGAATGCTCACAGGTGCTCCCCCTCCGCGCAGGCGCAGATCTCCTCCTCCAGCACCTGCTCGATCATGTTCTTGAGCTGATAGAGGTCCGGCTCGCTGCGCACATAGGCGGTGAGGTGCACGGTGGGGGAGAGGTTGAGGACCTTGGACACCGGGCGCTGTGTGATGGCGCCCAGCAGCGCCTCCCTGTCCTCCTCCGACAGGCTCACCTCGCTCTCCAGCAGCTCCACCGCCTGGACCCGCTCCACGGTCTCCACCAGCTTCAGCGAGTCCGCCAGGGTCTGGTACCCGTTGGAAAAGGCCCCGGTCGCGGCGTCCTCTCCCCACCTCGCTGTGACGTAGTTGTCCATGCCGTACGAGAGGGGGGATTGCTCCGCCAGCATCGCGCCGTAGTCCAGGGGGGCGTTCTTGTTCGCCAGGTCCGGCGGAATGACAGCGGCATAGGGGTCCTCCGGTGTCGGGAACACCGGGCTCTCCGCCGCCCCCAAAGCCGCCGTCGTGGTCGCTTCCGCCTCCGCCTGGGCCGCCGGTCCCTTTTCGATCTCTAGGCTGGCGATCATGGGGATATTCACCCCCGGTATCTTGTTCAGCAGCTCCAGCACCCAGTTGATGCCGCCGATAATGCCGTTGAACAAAATACCGATGGCGTTCTTCAGTCCTCCCACCCGCATGGTCCACGCCGCGAATATTCCCACCGCGACGCCCGCCAGCCGGGCAATCAGCCCCAGAGGGGATGTGCTGAGCACCATGTCGAGGGCCGCCTGGGCCAGTTTCAACCCATTGGTGGCCACCGTATGGGCCTTGGTAACCACCGTGTGCAGAACCGTGCCCGCCGCATGGATTTTTGTTGCCATCGCGCTGGCAATGGTCGCCTTGTGGAAAATGGCCATGGCCGCCGCCAGACCCAGAACGATGGGCATCAGCGTATTCATTTTTGCCGCCATCCAGTCGATGCCCTGGGCCAACAGCTCCACTGCCCACACCACCGGCGTGAAGAAGGGGGCCAGCGCCCCCAGGGTGCTGTGCACCAGCCCCGCGAAGGACTCCAGCACCGTCATGGCCGGATTGAGAACGCTCATGATGTCGTCGCCGAAGAGCTTCCAGCCCAGGTTGACGGCCAGGGAGAGGGCCAGTGCCTGGGGGGGGAGGTTATCCTTTAATTTATCTAATCCCTTTACCATGGCCCCTGCTATGGACTGCGCCGCGCCGTCAAAGGGCGCCTTCAGGTTCAGCGACTGCGCCGCCGTCTTCTGGGTGGAGGCCAGCAGCTCCCCCATCCGGTCCGCCGCCCTCTGGACGGCCCCGGCCATCTGGTCCGCCGCCGCCGTCATTCGCCCCAGGATCCGCTCCATCCGGTCCAGCGCCGCAAGCTGCCGCTCATACCGCGCCAGTGTTTCCGCTGCGTTCATATTCTCTTTCACCTCATTTTCCCCAATTAAAAAGCAACCGCCTTCTGAGGCGGTTGCTTTTTAATTGTTCAGTCTTTTTTACGTCTATACTCCTCGTTGATGAGGGGCTTCCCGTCCTCATCCGCAAGTATCGTGAGACCACCTGCTTCTAAGGCATATACAAATAAGTATTGTATTCCTGTTTCCGTATCTACCATAACTCGGGCTATCCCACCCCCCTTTGCCGACTCGCTTAGTATTGTTACAAACCTTGACTCCTTTTTTTCTCCAAACATGGTCCGCTCTCCTTTCTCCGGCTTACTCCTTTTTGCGCCGATACTCCTCACAGATCAGGGGCTTCCCATCCTCACCCAAAAGTGCCGTCAGGCCGCCCGCATTTCCAAATGACTCTGCAAACAGATATTGAATACCAGTCCATGTATCCACCACTACTTGCATGCACGCCACATCTTTTACCCCTTCTATTGAGAGTTTCACAAACCTGTTTTCCTTCTTTTCTCCAAACATGGTATCCTCTCCTTTCCATATTTCCCTCGGGTCCCCTCCATGATACCAGACCCGGCCCGTCCTGTCCATTCCCCCTGCAAAAAGGCAGCCTCCTTCCGGCGGCTGCCTTTTTGCTCTTGTCCTCTGTTATGGTTCGGATGGCTCCTTGATCAGGTCCTCCCGCAGCAGGGGCTTGCCCTCCCGGTCCACCAGCACCGTCAGGCCCCCTCTGCCATCTCCCACGATATGTATGTACTGCACTCCGGTCTCGGTGTCCGCATACACGAAGATCCCTCCGACAGACCCCTTATCTGCTATCTCATGCACCGTCCTTACAAACCTTTTTTCCTTCTTTTCTCCAAACATGGTATCGTCTCCTTTCCATATTTCCCTTGGGTCCCCTCCATGATACCAGACCCGGCCCGTCCTGTCCATTCCCCACATTCCCCGGGCGTGATCTCCGCGGCGCTCCCTCAGACCGTTCCCAGCCGGAGGGGGGCCGCCGCATCCACGTCGCCGAACACGGTCTCGGCGGTAAAGTGCACCAGCGCCTCCCGTTTCCCGGACTGGGTCACGGTAACGTCCCGGACGCCGGTGATGCGGGCGTCCTGGGTGAGGGCCTCCCGCAGGAGGCGGGGCAGCTCGCCCTGGGCCACCCGGACGCTGCGGCCGGTGAGCCGGCCCAGCTCCGCGCCGTAATTCCAGGAGTAGATGGGCCAGGCGAAGCGCTCGGTGTGCAGGATCTGATAGATGGCCTGCTCCATGGCCTCCCGCCCATCGGTAAAGCCGTCGATGCGCCCGGCGGCGAAGTCCGCCCGGTAGGTCCGGCTGGGCCGCTGTGCGGCGGGTACCAGGGGTGTGCCCCCCTGCAAGAGGATTCCTCCCTGTGTCGGCAGCATGCTCACAGCCTCCCCAGTACCAGGAATTCCTGTCCGCCCCGGTTGCGGAGGAGGGCCAGGCCGTCCCCCGCTTCCAGGCTCTCACGGGTCCCCCGCAGCAGGGTGAGGGCCCGCTCCCCCAGCTCGAAGCGGTTGTCCACCCGCACCCGCAGGGGGTCCAGCCCGGTCACCGTGCCGTAGAGCACCATGGCCGGCGCGGCGCACTCGTCGCTCTGCCGCGCGATTTTTTTGATCTGTTCCAGCATTCAAATCACCTTCACTTTCAAATTCATGGTCTCCGCCATCAGGTCGTGGCGGGCCTCCTCCACCAGGAAGGGCTGCTCCAGCCCCTCCCGGCCGATGCGGATGTATACCGTCTTTCCCGCCCGCACCTCCGGCAGCGCCAGGGCCCGGAGCTCCAGGGTCCTGGCAGGCCGGTTGTACAGCTCCAGCCTCCGTTCGGCCTCCTGGCGCATCTGGGCCTCGTTCATCTCCCCGTCCACCTGCTGATAGTCCTGCAGGATGCCCCACAGCGCCTGGGTCCCCGGGTCGTGCCGCATCACGCTCTTGCGGTTTCCCTCCTCCCCGTCCCCCTGGACCAGCTTGATCTGGTTGTAGGTCTCACCGTCGATATCCACATCGTAGGTGTAGCCGGTGGCTAGGCTCCCGTCCCCGATCACGGGCAGGTCCCCCTCGCCCGTCACCTCCCCCAGGCGCAGCGCGCCGCAGTCATCCCACAGATAGAACATCTGCCCGCCGTGGACCAGGGTCAGGTCCAGGGCCTTCAGGATGATGTCCAGGAGGCTGGTCCCGTCCTCCACCAGCCGGGGGATAACGTAGCCGGTGTTGGGCAGGTCCCCGGTCTTCAGCTTGAAGTCGGCGGCGATCTGGGCCAGGATCTGGTCCGCCCGCTGGCCCTCAAAGACGTAGCTCTCCTTGTATTTCAGGTAGCGGAGCTGGTCATAGACGGTGATGCTCAGCTCCTCCCCCTCGCCGGAGCTGACCTTGAACACATAGCCCTGGAAAAAGGTCTCCCCGTCCCGCCGGGCCGCCACCATGCCGCCGCAGACCCACGCCGTCTCGCTGCGCAGCACCGTCAGCTCCAGAGCGGCGGGGGAACCCGTGCGCTTGGTGGTCCAGGTACAGGCCGTGACCAGGGTCGTCACGTCCCAGGCCTCCTCCTCCCCCGGCGCCCGGTAAAGCACTGATAAACTCATGGTATCGTCAACACCTGCCCCGGATAGATGAGATTGGGGTTGGCCCCCACCACGGCCCGGTTGGCTTCGTAGAGCTTCCGCCACTGGGTCCCGTCTCCGTAAAACCGCCGGGCGATGGCCCACAGGCTGTCCCCCGGGACCACCGTATAGCTGCCGCTCCCGGCGTCCTCTGGCGCGCCGGCCCGGTCCGCCTCCCGGACCTCCCCCTCGGGCAGGGTGACGCGGCTGGGGGCGTAGCTCCGCCATTCGGTGAGCTGGATGGAGTAATAGAGGTCGCCGGGCTCCCCGCCCCGCTCCTCATAGCTGAAATCCTCAATGCCGAAGGGCACGTCCAGGTCCAGGTCCGTCCCCTCCAGCCGGAGGTACACCGGCTCTTTTTTGTCCCGGTAGCGCTGGATATACCGCACCGCCAGAATGGGCGTCAGCGGCTGTCCGTCCATGCAGGGGAGCTTCCACGCGGGGAGGAGCCCCTCCCACTCCACCTTGCGCAGTCCCCTGCCCCGCAGGAGCAGGACCTCACCCAGCTCCAGCACCTCCGCCGTCTCGTTCCGGCCCCCGGCGCGCACCGCGAGCTTTTCCGGCAGCACCTGCAAGGGCAGCTCCAGGCTGCCCATAATGAGATACATTCTGTATCGGTTCATGAATGCGCCCCCTCTGCCACCGTCTGATGCACCGCTCTGTCCCATTGGCGGATCCTGTGGACCCGCCGGTCATATCGCTTCCATATTGCTTTGATTTCCATTGTCTCACCTCATTTTTGGATAGAAAAAAGCAACCGCCTTCCGGCAGTTGCTCTTTTCGCTTCGGTTGTCGTGTCTTCTCTTCCCGGCCGGGTCTTGCTCTGGGGTGCAGGATCAGAACAGGCTGGCGACCAGCGCCTTATAGATCTTATCGTCCACCTCGATCAGGCTCCGTTTTCCATCCTTGAACGCCAGGGCGATTTGATACGCGCCTTTATTCTTGGCGCTCAGCCCGCCGGCCAGCAGTCCCACCGGTCCCAGCAGCGCGCCTCCCACCAGTCCGCGGGCCACGCCGCTGGCAGCGCTTTTGCTGATATCCTCCGTCACCAGCTCATAGCTCTCCACAGTTTCTTTGTTCAGGTCCATCGTATGCATGATTTTGAGGAGAATCTGCACCTGGTTCCCTGAGCGTATGACCGCTTTCCCCTGGTAGTCTCCGGCAATCACCGCATTTTTTGCTTTTCCCACAATATTGCACCTCCCTATTTCTCTGTTTTTGTGATTATATCACACAAACAGACCCGTCGCAAGGTGCAAGCGGGAGAAAACCGCCTTTGCCTCCGGCGGCCGGCCCTACTCCTTCAGGCGCAATTCCTGCCCTCCGGCCAGTCCGTCGCTCTCCAGCATCCGCTCCAGAACCTCCACATTAGAGGCGATGTCTATGCTCTCCCCCTGGTAGAGCTGGTCGAGCTGCTTTTCAAACCCCTCTACCACCTTGCCCATCATATCCTCCACGCGCTCCATGGCGGCGGTGATGTTCTCCCCAGACACCCCCTGCCCCTCCAGCTCCCCATAGGAGCGGAGGATCTTCAGCGTGGCCGGCAGGTAATAGCGCAGAAATTTCTGGAGCTGGGGCGCCTTTTCCGGACGCTTCTCCTGAAACTCTAGGATCTTGGCGGTAATGTCCCGGATGTGGTCGATCTGTCCGGAAAGGATCTCGTCGGCAATGCCGTCGTTTACCGCCTTGATCTCCGCCAGAATCGCCCCCGGGTCCTTTTCGCTCCAGTCTCCACCTCTCGTCTCCGCCGCCGTCTGCCGGAACTGCCGCCGGTACGCCTCGTTCGCCTTTCGCCAACACGTGAAGAAACAGCCAATGCAGGCGGCGGCCAGCGCCAGCACCCCGATGCCCACGCCGACGCCCGAACCGCTCGCAAGGATATAGATGCCGCACATGCCCAATAGCGCGCCGCCGCACACGCTCAGACAGGCGGCGAGGGTCCAGAATATCTTCCAGAGCACCGCCTTCCCGTCCCTCCTTCCCCGGAGCTCCGGTATTTTTGGCGGGATTTTTTCAGAGGCGGTAGCGGACTCCCCGTGCTTTTTCCCGTACCGGAGCAACAGGGCGAACGGCACGCCCCCAAGCAGCATACAGGCGATCCCTGTCCCCAGAGCCGCCACAATTGCAGTCGCCATTCCCATCTCCCCTCTTCTTCTGTGCTTTTTTCTCAATGTATCATAGAAGAAATCCCGCTTCAAGAAGGATTTTCCCCACTCCCAGCGGCTCCCACCCGCTCCACGGCGTTTGTCATCTGTTCCATCGCACGGTTCATGCTGTCCGCCGCCGCAAGCTGTTGATCATAAAATTTCAGTGTCTGTTCCGCTGTCAATGCTTTCACCTCCATAAAAAAGCAACCGCCTTCCGGCAGTTGCTCTCCGCATCGCTTATTCTGTTTCTTTTTTGCGTCTGTACGCCTCGTTGATCAGGGGCTTTCCGTCCTCGTCCAAAAGTGCCGTCAGGCCACCCGCAGCTCCAATTGACTCTGCAAACAGATATTGAATTCCATTTTCCGTATCTACCAATATGCGCGTAATATAACCACCTTCATTGGGAACCATAGTTTCAACAAACCTGGGCTCTTCCTGTTTCTTCTTTTCTCCAAACATACCTATCATCCTTTCCAGTTTTCCCCTTTGGGTTTTTTTATTATACCGGAAAGGCCTCCCCTTGTCCACCGGCCCGGCGTCTTACAGATAGGCTCCCTCCGCCGACATCAGGATCTCCTCCTCCAGCTTGCGCTCTATGGTCCGCAGCATCGCGTCCACGTCCACCTGTCGGTCCACCCTGGCGTTCAGCGTCACCGTGGGCGTCAGGCTGACGAAATTCTGCAAGAAGCGCATCTCCGCCACGTCCCGCATCAGGTCCAGGTCCTCCTTTGCCACGCTCACCTCGTTTTCCACGCGCCCCAGGCTCTCCACATGGTTTACATTCAGACCGCCGCCCACGCCGTATGTGTCCGGATCCATTCCTCCATATATGACCTCCATCTCGTTGGGCTGTTCTGCGGCAGCGCCCGGGTCGGTTCCCGCAGACAATGCGCTTTCTCCGGCCTCTTCTGCGCTTTTACTTTTCATTTCATTGATCCTCATCTGTCGCAGGCGGTGGTTTTCCTCTGCCTCTGTCTCCCATTTTGCCATTGTCTCGGCTCGCGCCCGCTTTGCCTCCTCATTCTTTAAAGCGGCCTCTGCGCCAAAGGTAACCTGTTCAATCAGGGGAATCGCGATTCCCGGCAGTTTGTTGACGTTTTCGATCAGCTTGTTGAGGAGGTCGATGCCGCTGTTTACCACATCCTGTAATCCGGTCAAAAATCCGACCTTAAAATCCCCCATATAATCGAGGATACCATAAAAAGTGCGCATAAAGCCCAGATTCATCTTATCCAGGAAATAGCTCACCTCATCCACCACGATCGCCCATGCAGTGCGGATCCCTCCCACAGACTGGATCCAACGGTAGAGCAGTCCAATGACCACACCGATAGCCAGCGCGATCCAGGTGAGCGGGCAGGCCAGCAGCGATGTGTTAAATACCTTTTGCGTCACGCTCGAAATTGCCGTGGCCGCCGTATGGGCCCAGGACGCGATTGTTCCGGCAATCAGTTTTGCGTTAAAGACCATCAGTGCCGCTGCCGCGCCCCCGATCACGGGGGCCAGCGCGTCCATATTGGCCGCCACCCAGTCCAGGCCGGCGGCCATCCGCTCCAGCACCCCCACAACGGGGGCAAAGAGAGGGGCCACCGTCCCCAGCACGCCCCGTACCACCCCGGCAAAGGACTCCAGCACCGTCAATGCCGGAGTGAGAATGTTGATAATGTCGTTGCCGAAAAGCTGCCAGCCGATGTCAATGGCGAGAGGCCAAAGAAGGCTTTTGCCGCTTAACAAAGTTTTGGGATTTAAGAGTGTTTTTAACTTAGAGATGCCTTCTTGCGCTTTTGAACTCATTGTCTTGACCATGGAGTCAAAAGGCGATTTTAAATTGGTCGCCTTCTGTGTTGTTTTTTCTGTCGATGTCTGGAGCAGTCCCATCCGGTCTGCCGCCGCTTGGATTGCGGCTCCCACCCGCTCCACGGCGTTTGTCATCTGTTCCATCGCACGGTTCATGCTGTCCGCCGCCGCAAGCTGTTGATCATAAAATTTCAGTGTCTGTTCCGCTGTCAATGCTTTCACCTCCATAAAAAAGCAACCGCCTTCCGGCAGTTGCTCTCTGCATGCTTATTCTGTTTTGCGTCTGTACGCCTCGTTGATCAGGGGCTTTCCGTCCTCGTCCACCATCACCGTGAGTCCCCCCCCCTCCGATGAGTCTACAAATAAATATTGAATTCCATTTTCCGTATCTACCAATATGCGCGTAAAACAACCGCCTTTACTGGGAACCATTGTTTCAACAAACCTGGGCTCTTCCTTTTTCTTCTTTTCTCCAAACATACCTATCACCCTTTCCAGTTTTCCCCTTTGGGTTCCTTTTTATTATACTGGAAAACCTTTGCCCTGTCCACCGGTCTGTCGGCCCGGCGGCCTTGCCGCCGCGCCGGGACTTCCGCCTATTTCTTCCTGTGCCGCAGGGCTTTTTTCTCCCGCTCCACCTGGAGGTCGATGGAGGCGTACACAAAAGCCCGCTCCCGGGGCGGCAGCGCCATGAGGGCCCCCGGCAGCAGGTGGAACCGCTGGAGGGCGTAGTGGGCGTATCCCGCCTCGCTGTCGCCCTCCCGGATCAGTTTTTTGCCTCGTCCCTCAGCTCGTCCATATCGCTGGAGAAGCCGTTGATCTCCTGCACCGCCAGCAGCAGGTCGATAAACTGTCCCGGCTTGAGCATTGCGTCGATCAGGGCCTCGGCCCCCACCACGCCGTACTTGGCCTGGAGCTGGGCGTCCTTGAAGTTGGGGGACACGCAGCAGGCGGCCACCAGGCGGCTATTGTAGAGGTCGCTGTCTGTCTCCGCACTCTTTTGACGGCTCTTTTTGTCAAAGGTCACTTTCTGGCAGGTCTTTCGAATGGATTTACTTTCGGCCTCGGTGGTGGCGCGCACCACAAAGGGGTAGGGGAACCCGGCGATGTCCACCTCCACGGTCTCGTTTTCCCGCACCTCCTGCTCCATCAGGAATTCCATCAGCTTATCCATAAAAATCGTTCTCCTTTTTTTGTTATTATTTTATATAGGGATGGGAGGGGGCCCCGCGCCCCCTCCCGCCTGCGTCACACCTTGGAGAAGGGGGTCAGGATGTCCCAATCCTCAAAGGTAAAGTCGGTCTCCTCTTCCAGGGGGTCGTCGGAGTCGCCGTCCAGCTTGGCCAGTACGGTGGCGTCCAGGTTGACCCCCTCCAGGCGGATGATCTGCCGCCCGGCGGAGGAGTCGGGGTCGTCGTTTTCGATCACCAGGTCGAAATAGGCGTCCCGGCCCGTCGCCTTCCACTCCGCCAGCTTGGCCCGGAAGAGCGGGGTGATGTAGTAGATGGTCATGGAGCCGGTGCCCTCCGCGCCGGTGGTCTTGTGTCCCACCATGCGCCGGCCGATGGACTTTACCTGGCTCTTGGTCTTTTCCACCTTGGCCTCGATGGTCTTGGCGTAAAAGAGCTCCTCGTTGTTCCCGTCAATCTTGGCGTACGCGCGTCCCTCCTTGCCGGACACCGCATCCCAGCCGTTGAGTACCTTCATGTTCGTTCGCTCCTCTCTTTTAATGGACGGCCACCGTCATATACAGCTTTTCCATGCTGTCGTTGGGGGTGAGGGCGCAGGCCACGGACACGTCCCGCTTGCCGTCCCCCTGGAGCACGGTCACGTCGTCGGGCGCAAAGCCGCTGATGGCGTCGATGCCCTCGTATTCCTTTCCGAGGGCCACCAGGTCGGCCTTGAAGAGGGCCCGGCCCGTCTCACTGTTGGTCTGTGTACCCAGGTAGCTCTGGGAGAAGGTCCGGGCCACATCGTTGGCCCAACCGTCCATGACCCGCACCACCCGGTTGGAGGTCCAGTCCTCGCTGATCCCTCCGCCGAAGCTGGTGCGGCTGTTGAGGTCGGAGAGGACCCGGGCCTTTCCCCCGTCGGGGTAAAAGACGAACTCGCCCGCCTGCATGGCCTGCTCGTATTGTCCTCTGGTGTACTTGACGTCCACATCCACCGCGCCGTCGTAGGCCGTGTTGGTGAGGGACTCGTTCACCTCCGCCCCGGCGGTGGCGCCGGTGACCCAGGCCACGGCCTTGTCGCCGGTGAGCACGGTGCCGTCGGTGAGCACCACGCCGTTTTTCACGCTGATAAGGCCGATGTCGTCCCCGGCGTGCTGGTAGAGCACCCCCACCACCTTGCGTCCGTCCTCGTCCCGCAGCCGCTTGACGAAGGCGTCCACCAGCGCCTTTACGCTCTCATCCGTGCCGGGATAGCCCACGGCGTTGAAGTCCTCCACCTCCAGGGCGGTGAGCCAGGCAGCGTAGGCCGCGCCGTTCACCGTGCCGTTGGTTCCGCCGGTAAGGGCCGTGGCGGCCGCCGCCGTCAGGGTCTCCGCCGTGCCGAAGCTCACAAAGTCGTTGGCTTTCAGGTCTGCCGCGCCGCCGGAGGCCGCCACGGTCTGGCGGTCCACCTCCTGTTCCTCCAGATAGGTCACCACGTCCACCTTCTCCTCGTCGTCGGCGTTGGCCTGCACCGCCGCCCGGAGGCTGTTGCCCCGGGTGCCGCCCCACCTGGCGGTGATCGTCATGCCCCCCACCGTGGCGCCGGCCTTGGCTCCGCCGGCGTTCACCCGGTACACCAGCAGGGTCGAGCACCGCTTCAGCGCCTCCCGGATGAGCAGCAGCTCCGCCGCCGTGGCGTCATGGCCGAACACCTTCAGGGCCGTCTGGTTGAACTCCCCGGCCTCCAGGGCATAGATCTGGCCCTCCGGCCCCCAGTCCAGCTCCAGGGGCAGGGCCGCCGTGCCCCGCTCTCCCAGCGTGGCGGCGGAGGCCGTACTCACGAAATTGATGTAGCTGCCGGGCAGGATCTTGTTTTGCACCGTAAAGGTGCCGCCTCCCATAGACATTCAGTTCACCTTTCTTTTCAAAAATGTTTCCGCCAAGCCCTGCGCTTGGCCTTTGGTGTAAAGTCGCCCCTCTTCCAGGACGGCGGAGAGCACGTCCCTGGGGACGGCCATGGTCTCGGCCTTCAGGAGCTGCCGCCGGGTGAACACCGGTTCCACTCCGCCCCGCCGGGACCGCTTGGGGGTCTTGGTCGTCACTGTCTCTTCCATGTCTCCTCCTGTTTCAGGTATTCCATCACCTCTCCGGTGGTTTGGGGCTCCTCCCGGTAATAGAGGTCGACGTCAAACGTAAATTGGCAGGACTTCCCGTCCTCTGCCACCTGGGCCTTCCGGCCCGTCAGGCGTACCGTCCGGGTGTGCGCTCCCTCCGCCGCCTCCAGCCGCCGGAAGGAGGCGAACATGGTCTCCGCCCACTGGGCGAAGGCCCCGGCGTCTCCGCTGTCCAGAAAGTAGCGCACCCGAAAGCGCGCCTTCCGGTGCCGGAAGCGGTCCAGCCCCTCGGTCTGTTCGGAGCCGGTGGACTCCAGGAAAAAGCTTCCGTCGGCCCCCGCGGGGATGGTCCCGGTGTACACGGGCCGGTCGGGCCACAGGGCCGTGAGCTTTCCCGCGGCCGCCTGCATGAGGTCGTATTCCGTCATACTCGTCTCTCCGTCATATCAGTCTTTTTTCCCTGGCCGCCGCCTCCTGGTGGGTGGGGTAGCGGACAGCCCGCCCCACCAGCTCCAGCTCCAGGGTCTCTCCGTCCGCCCGTTGTACCCGGACCCGGTCGCCGGGCCGCAGCTCCGGCTCGGGCGCCAGGAAGAGCACCGCGTCGTAGTCCAGCCGGCTCTCCGCCCGGTTCTGTCCGCTGCGCTCCCGGCTGAGCCTGGACTGCACCCCGGCCCGGGAGAGGGCACAGGGCAGCGCCCCATAGACCAGCTCGTACACCGTCCGGGTGAGATTGCCTTCCCGGTCCCGCCCCGGGCGGAGCACGTCGGTCCGGTCCTCATAGGTCTGCTCCAGCGCCGCCCGCTCGGCGGCGGGGTTCCCAAAGCCCATGGATATCCTCCTCTCTCGTCCTCGCAAAGTCCATTCCGCCCACGGCGATTTCTCGCTCCATTCCCTTGCTCGTCCTCCCCGAATCGAAACAGGTGTTTCGATTTGGAAAGGAAGAACGGGACCGCAAATGCGGCAGTTTTCCGCTTCGCGGGAAACAGAGCGGCGTGGGCCTGTTCTGACGCCGTCTCCGTGTTTCGCTGTCGCCCTGCTCCCGGGCGCTCCGCGCTTCTCTTCTGTCACGCTCCGCGCCCTCCGCCACGGACAACTGCTCAACACTCCGCGAAAAATGCCGTTGGCCTCCGGCCAACCTGTTTTTTCGTCGCCGTGTTTCGCTGTCGCCCTGCTCCCGGGCGCTCCGCGCTTCTTATTTCCTCAGCTTTCGATAGCCGTTCAGGGTCTCCCGCCAGCCGAAGAAGGCGCCCCCGTCCGCGAGCTCGAAGGTCCCTGCTCCCGCCGCGGCTCCGCCGCTCACGGCAAAGGAGGTGGACACGTCTCCCCGCTTGACAGAGGCCACCGGCCCCGCTGCGGCTCCGCCGCCCAGGGCCGCCCCCTTCCAATAGGAGGCCGTCATCAGCAGCAGCGCCCGCTCCAGCTCCGGAGGGAGCTCCTCCCGGCCCAGGTAGTTGAGCACCTGGTCCTCCACGGCCTGGAGCGCCGTACTCAGCAGTCCGTCCTGCTCCTCCTCCACAATGCCCAGCAGATGCTTGAGCCGGGCAAGCCGTTCATTCACGTGGTCCATCCCATCCGTTTCCTTTCTGTTTCGCCGTGCGGCTCCGCGCTTCGTTTTACCCCACCAGTTTTACCGCCAGGGTGTCGTCCAGGGTCTGGATGCCGTAGATGACGTCCAGGGATACGGTGTCCTTTTTCGTATCCTGGTCGTAGCCGTACACCACCCGGACGCCCAGGCCGTTGCCGCTGATGATGGCGGCCCGGTCGTCCCCCATGGGCAGGGCCAGGGGGCGGGTGACCAGGGCGATGGCGTTGCGGTGGAAGGCCAGGGAGTGGGGCTTGGAGACCACATAGGCATCGGCGTTGGTGTAATCCTTCACCAGCTCACAGTCAATGCCCACCTGGGCCACAGCGCCGGAGACGGCGGTCTTGTCCTGGGTAAAGTGGTAGCGGTAGCCGTCCAGGATGAAGCAGTCGCCCTTCTTCACGGTGGCTGTGGCGGCGCTCACCCCCGTAAGGGCCACGACGGTCGCCCCCGCCGTGCCGGTCACCTGGTAGGCCCCGGCGGTGCCGGGGGCGGCGGACAGGGAGTCGGGGCAGTTCTGGTCCATGTAGGTGTCCAGCGTGTACACACGGCCCAGTTCGGCGTTGCGCAGGGTCTCCCCGCTGCCCGCGTAGGCCACCTTCGAGAGATTGTCGGTGAGGGCATAGCGGTATTTGTGTGCGGTGGAGAGCACCAGTCTGCGCTGATCCAGGGGGGCCATGGCCGCGTCCAGGGTCTTGGCCAGGGCGGCCAGATCCGCCAGATCGGAAGGATCTGCGGTGGCCTGGACGGAGGCTGCGATGTTGGCGCACTCGTTGAGAAGGTCCTCGTCCACCGCCTGGGCGATGGCCCGCATGGCGGGGGCGATGAGCTGGCTGGAAAAGTCCCGGATATCCAGGGTCATCTCCCTGCTGGTCACCTCAAAGGACACGTCCCGGTGCCGGTCGATCTTCACGGCCACGCTCCCCTCGGAGGCGTCCTGCCGGACGATGGCGCCGGCAAAGTTCTTGGCCGTGAACTTGGCGGGCTTGCGGATGGTCACAGTGTCGCCCACCTGGACGAACTCATCGGAGTAGTCCCGGTGGACCAGATTCGCCATGACCAGATTGTTTTCCAGCACCATCAGGGCCTCCCGGGCGACGACGCTGGGGGTCAGAAATGTGTTTGCCATTGTAATTTCTCTCCTTTTTCCTGTTTGTTGTGATGGTTTCCTGCGGAGCTTCTATCCCGGAGGGCGCGGGCCTGTTCTGAAGCCGGCTCTGTCCCGCCTCAGCCCCCCTGCGCGCTTCGGGGCTGTCACGCTGCGGATTGGGCGCGCCCACGGGTCACTAAGCCGTCATTCCGCGAAAAATGCCGTTGGCCTCCGGCCAACCTGTTTTTTCGTCTCCATGACGCCTTAGTTCCCCTGCGCGCCTATCCTCCGCGCTTCTCTGTACTCCTCCATGGTGAGGCGTCCCAGCTCCTCCATGGTATAGCTTCTGCGGGGCGCGCCGCCGGGGGGCGCGGGGACGGCGCCGGCCAGGACCGGCGGCTCCGCCTCCCCGGTCCGGAAGAGGTAGGGCTTGGCGGTCCGGATGGGGGCAAGCAGCGCCTCCAGGTCGGTACGGAGCCCGCCGCTGCCGTCGGTCTCCACCGCGTCCAGGTCCACCAGGGGCAGGATATCGTCGGGGTCGTGGACCAGCCCGGCCAGACCCGCCCGCAGGGCGGCGGTGCGGAGGCGCCGCTCCACCTCCCCCGCGGGGAGATAGCTGCCGTCGTTGCCCGCCACCAGGTCCAGGTCTCCGCCCTCCGGTCCCGCACCCCGGAGGACCTCCTCCACCCGACCCGCCAGGTCCTCTCCCAGGAGGGCCCGAATGGGTTCCGCGATCATAGGTTCACCTCCTCTCGTTCCCGCAGCTCCCGCTCCACGTCGGCCACCCAGGGATGGTTGGCCAGCAGGGTGCGGGGGGACAACAGTTCCCGGCTGGCGTTGACGTTGGCGATGACCTCACTCTCGTTCACCGGCATATCCATATTGAAATCCACGCGGAACGCCGCGCCGGAGAAGTCCCCCCGGCCCGTGGCCTGGAGCCAGGTGTCCAGGAAGGGCTTGAGCCGCCGGAAGGCGGCCTGGAGCTCGTCGGCCAGGTCGGCGCAGTCGGCGTCCAGATCCATGTACCGGAAGCCCAGCGCCGTGCCGGAGGCGCTGCCCAGGTCAGGGTCCCTGGTGTCCACGGCGGAGGCGAAATCGAAGAGGTCCCGACGCTCCCGCTCCAGGAAGGCCAGCACCGCCGACACGTCCAGGTCGGTCTGGAGCTTGTCCACGCCGCCGTCGCCCTCCACCTTCACGGCCAGACACTGCCGCAGGTCCCGCACGAACTCGTCCAGGTCGGCCCCGCCGTAGTTTTTGAGGATGTAGACGAACTTGGCCACGTCCCGCAGGGCGTCGGCGGTGACGGAGGTCTGCCAGTTGTAGTCGTCGATGAGGTCCCGGACGTAGCGGCACAGGGGCAGCTCCTCCTCGTTGTAGCGCAGCCATACCAGGGGGACCCTGCTCCAGTTGTAGCCCCGGCCCCCCAGGGTGAAGTGGGGCTCGGGCTCCCCGTCGGGGCGGAACCGCCCGCTGCCGTCGGCGCAGAGGAACCGCCGCAGGCCGTCCCCGGACCAGTATTCGGCCCGCTCCACCCGCCGGGCCTCCTGCCCGGCGTAGACGGTCTGGGGGTAGACCCGGAGGAAGCCGTCCAGCTCGCTCCGCCCGGCGTCCCGCCACAGGGGGACCACCTCGTGGGCGGGCAGGCGGAGAAACTCCAGCCTCCCCGCCGGGCCGATATAGGGCTGGAGCCAGGCCACCCCCGATTTTACCGCATCCCTCCCCAGGGCCTTCACGGTGTGCCGGAACCCGGCGTCAAAGATCTCCTCCAGGGCCTGTCCATAGGCCCGGTCCTCCGTCTCCACCGCCCAGGGCCGGGACAGGAGGTAGCGGGCCTTCTGGTCCACCAGCTTTTTGTAGATGGGGTGCTCCAGCCGGACGTTGGAGCGCCCCGGCCCGTTGCCGGCCTTGCGCTGCACGTCGGAGCGGTTGCGGTAGTAGGCGTCGGCCTCCAGCAGCTCCCGGTACCGGGGCGAGCTTCGAAAGACCCGGATCTCCTCGCTGACGATCTCGTGCAGGCGCATGGGGGCCCGGTCCGGGTCGGCCAGGGCCGCGCTCACCAGCTCGGTCTGTGTGTATGTCATCTTGTGCCGCAGGGCCCTGCTTCCGGGTCCCTGCTCCTCCTCTCTCATCGTCGCGGCTGCCGCCGCTCTGTCGCCCCGGCCGTGGAGCCGGGGCCCGTTTCACTTCAGGATATGCAGCGCCGGGCCCGCCATATCGTCCTCGCAGGCGTAGCGCACAGCATCGATGTGGTGGTTGTCCCGGTCGGGGAATCCGGCCCGGAAGCCGCCGTCCCGGTCCCGCTCCAGCTCGTAGCCGGTGAACTCCCGGGCGCTCTCGGGGCAGCGGGCGGGGTCGATGACGATCTCCTCCAGGTCCTGGAGCCATTGTATTCCGAAGGCCACGGACCCCGCTCCCTTGCGGGCCCCCACGGCCCGCAGGCCGTAGTCCCGCAGCTCGGCGATGCTCTTGGGCTCGGCGGAGTCGCAGACGATGCGCCCCTCCCCGCCCTCCTCCCGGAGGAGGAGGGCGGTCCTGCGGTTGGTGAGCCCCGCCCGGTGGAGCTCCCGGAAGAGGTAGAGCCGCCGCCGGACGGGGTCGTAGTGGCAGACGTTGTAGGCCAGGGGGTCGGCGGCGTAGCCCCAGTCCAGCCCCCGGCGGATGTGGTCGAACCGCCCGATCTCCTCCTCGGAGATGGTCCGCAGCGTCACGTTGGAAAACACCTCGCCGCCGGTGCCCGTCACCTCCCCCAGGTATTCCCGGGCGTAGGCCTGGGGATTGACCAGGCGCAGGTGCTCGGCCTCCAGCAGGAAGGGCTCTCCCAGCCAGGCCCTGGGCACCGTGCGGTAGTCGGTCCGGTGCACCAGGGTCCCGGGGTGCTCCCCCCTCACATACTGGTTGCACCAGTTCCGGGCGCTGCGGGGCGGGTTGAAGGTGTAGAAGAAGGCGAAGTCCTCCCCGCCCCGCATCAGGGACTGGTTGACGGCCCGGACCTTCTCCTCCCCCTCGAACTCGTCGGCCTCCTCGTACCAGGCATACTTGATGTAGCCTCGCTCCGGTCGGATGGACTTGAGCTTCATGGGGTCGTCGGCGCCCCGGAAGAGGATGCGCTGTCCGGTGGGGCGGTAGCACAGGGACAGGGGGGAGAGCCGCGCCTCCCAGAGCCGTCCGGCCCCCAGGGCGTGCACCCCCCACAGGAGCTGGGCGTAGACCGACTCCCGCAGGGTCACGCCGTAGCGCCGCAGGGCCACGGCGTGGCTCATCACGCCCTTTTGGGCGTCCCGCATGAGGCAGAGGGGGATCTCCACCCCCACGAAGGAGGACTTGCCGGAGCCCCGCCCGCCGGGGAGCCAGTAGTGGGTGTGTCCCCCCGCCTTCACATCCCGGTGGACGCAGTGGAAGGCCGGGGGCAGGAGGGAGGAGCATCTGATCTCACACATCGTCCACGATCCTGGCCGGTTCTGCGCGGGCTCCGGTGCCGGCCTCCCCGCTCCACCGGCTCAGCAGCTCCAGCGCCTTGAGCCGCTCGGCCACCGTGGGCTGGCAGGGGACCTCCCGCCCGTCCTTGTCCCGGGCGGGGTAGGACTTCCGTCCTAGGGCGATGTCGGCCAGGGCCTCCAGCGCCGCCTGGGTGTAGCCCTCCGGGCCGATCCTCTCTTCCGTCTCCAATGACATCCCTCCTTTGCTTCAGCTATGTCATCCTACCACGGTTTTTTGGCCCCCCGGTGGTGGGATGACCTCCGGCTCTCCCACGAAAGGCGTTTTGCCTTTCGTGGGTCCCCGATTTGCCTTGCGGCTTTGCGGGGGCCCCTTTTGGTGCAGTCTCCGCGCTTCGCACTGTCACGATGCTCTTGCTGATCCATTACAGTTGTGCTATACTTGCAAGGGATTTGTAAATATTCACAAATCCAAACAATGAATAGGAGGATTTTACAGTGAAAAAGCTCTCTTGCCTGCTGACTCTGTCCCTGTGCCTTACCCTCACCGCCGCCTGCGGCTCTGCCTCTTCCGATCAGTCCGCTCCGACGGGCGATCCCGGCCAGTCTCCCGTTGTTGCGGTCTCTGCTCCTCCTGCCGGCGAGGTGACTCCCTATACCGGCGCCACGTTTGGCCTCTCCCGCTCCGCTATGGCCGAGGCCATGTCCAATACGTTTTCCTCCAGCGATCTTCCCAACGCCTTTGAAAATGATCCGGACATATCTGAACTGCCCGATGCCGAAAACGGGGATTTGGTGGCGTACTCTTACAGCATCTGTCCCGGCGCCAGTTGCATTCTGTATGAGGCCAAGGATTCCGGCGAACTTACACAGGTATTCCTCACTGGAGATTCTTCTCAACTGAGTGAGAGCGATGCCAAAGTATTCGGCAGCTACCTTGCGGTCGTCACCGGCGGCTTTTCCTCCAGTGAGGAAATCGCGTCGTTGGACGAATCCCTTGATATTGCGAATGCCGCCTTTACCGACGGCACCATGAATTTCTTCAACGGGGAGAGCGCGTCTTTCTCCTATATCGTCACCGGCGGGCTTGCCATGCTCACTGTGCTGCCTCCGCTGTAATGGACGGAAGGTCCCGTTCAGCCCCGCAGCAGGGCCGCCCGGGCCACCTTTTCGGCCAGCTTGGCCGCCAGCCGGTCCAGGTCCGCCTCCTCCCGGACGGTGACCGGTCCCGAGAAGGTCACGTTTACCCCGCCGTCCCGGTCCGCGGACCGTGCCTGGGAGGCCGTCAGCACCCGCTCGCCCTGGTGCAGCAGGGCCGGGAAGTTGTCGTAAGGCACATAGTCCAGGCCGTAGGCATAGCGCCCATGGATGCCGCTGTCCGCCTTCACCTTGTATGCCGATGGGATCGCATTGTTTTCCGGCTCCGATGTTGCCGAGCCGATTCCGGTCCCCCCTTCTTCCGGGGCCAGGCCGTAGTCCACCGGGGAGAAGGCGTTCTCCATCCTGGCCGCCAGGATGCCCTGGCTGAACTCCTCTCCCATCGTGTACCCGGCGTTGTAATACTCCTTTTGCAGCACCGAGTCGTCCCGGATGCCCTGTACCAGCGCCAGGTTGGACTCCTGCATGAGCTGGGCCCCTTCGGAGGCGTTGTACTCGTTGGCGGCGATGATCTGGGCCTCCGCCAGCAGCGCCCCCATCTTTGCCCCGATCTTTCTCTGCATCTCCTCGCTGTCGGTCGCGCCGTACTGCTCCTCCAGTGCCTGGTACTGGGCCTGCAGCTCCTCCAGCCGCTCCCGTTGGGCGCTGTCCTGGTAGCTGCTGATTTTTTCCCCATCTCCCATCACGATGCTCAGAGCATCCCGCTCCAGCCGCTCCTTGTCGTTCTCCAGGGAGGCCTGGAAGGAGCCGATGAGCCCGTAGGCGTCCCCCAGCCCCAGCCCGGTTTCCCCCTCTTCCTTCTGCTTGGTCTGCTCCTCCAGCCACTCCTTCTGCGCCTGGATCCCATCCTTGCGGGTGTCGATAAAGCCCTGACCCATCAGCTTTTCCAGCTCGTTCTGGGCCTCCTCCAGGCCGCGCATGGCCGCCTGGTACTCCTCGTCTCCCGCCGCCGCCAGGGTGGTGCCCCGCTGCAGCACGGCCTGCTGCTCCTGCATCACCCGGTCGTATTGGCTCTTTACATAGTCCTGGAAGGCCTGGTCCTGCTTCTCGAAGGACTCCACGATCCCTTCCGCCACGCCGAACAGGGCGCCCACCACCAGCCCCCCGACCGGGCCGCCCAGAACGCTCCCCAGGCCCCCCATCGCGCCGGCGATGCCGCCCGCCGCTGTGGCCGCGCTGGCCGCGATGCCGCCCCCCGCCGCCGTGGCGTTCAGCAGCCCGAACATCAGCCCGGTCCCCGCGTCCGACACGATGTGGGACGCCATGCTCCCCGCCGTGTCGCCCAACAGGCTGGAGGTCATTGTCTCCAGCCCATTTTCTAGACCTCTCGCCATCATGGGCCACATGCCAGACTTAATCAGATTGTCCAGCAGCGCCTTCTGCGAGCCGTCCGCCAGCCTGGAGGTCCCCGCCTCCCCGCCGTCCTCCGGCTTGGTGAATCGCTTCCCGCTCTCCGCCAGGGTCGAGCCCGCCTCCTCCGCGCCGCGCTCCAGCTTGCCGATGCCCTGGGTAACCTCCGGCAGTGCCTTCTCCAGCTTGCCCAGTTCCTTGGCCGCCTCCTTGACGCCCTTGTTCAGTTCCCTCGTGTTGATACCCTCCGCCATCTGTGTGGTCTCCTCTCCTTGACTGCGTTTTTAAATTCTGTTATCATTGGATTATCAGGTTGAATGGGAGTGATCTTCTTGATAAGCAATAAAGCTTTTATTTACCACGCAGGTGTTTGTCTATTAATTTCCAGTCTTGTAGCACTGGCCTGCGGACTGGCCCTTCCCGAGACCTGGATGACCCTCGGCGCTATCGCGGGCATCATCTGTAGTCCCTTTGTTTTTTATGTCGCCAAGCACACCAAGAACTGACCGCCTCCCGTTGTTCTCCTTGCGGTGTCAGTTTAATCGTGACCTTCCTCAGCCCTTTTGTCGTCTCTCGGACCCCTTGTTCAGTTCCCTCGTGTTGATACCCTTCGCCATCTGTGTGGTCTCCTTTCCTTGACTGTGTTCTTGCATTCTGTTATGATTGGATTATCAAGTGAAGCAGGGGTGATGTCTTTTGCCCAATAAAGCGTTTATTGCCTATGCGGCTTATTGCTTGGGTTTTCTGAGCCTTTGTGCATTGGCGGCAGGGCTGGGCCTTGAAGAACTCTGGATGATTCTGGGCGCTATCGCTGGCTTTTTAGGCACAGCCTATCTCATTTACGTCGCCAAACGCACCAAGAACTGACCGCCTCCCGTTGTTCTCCCCCATGCATTTCCTTTGCCGCCCCTCCCGGGGCGGCCTTTTTGTGCCTGTTCCCAGGCACTCCGCGCTTCTTACTCATCCATCAGGCCGTAATAGCTGGCCACCAGGCGGATAAAATCCCCATGCCAGACCTTGGCGGTGTCCACATGGCAGGGGATCTGGAGGGCGGCGCCCTGGAGGTTGTGGGTCTTTTTCCACAGCACCAGCTCGATCACCTTCAGCCGCTCCTGCCCGTTGCGGTAGTGCTCGGTGGTCTCCACCGCCCGGCGCACGGCCTCATACTCCCGCTGGCTGGTGCTGGGCAGCTCCCGGATGGCCAGGCCTTCCACCGCCCGCCCGTCTCCGCCGCCCCGGGGCATCCCGGAGTAGTCCGCCGTCAGCCGCCCCTCCCGCAGCGCGCCGTACCGCCGCCGCAGCTCCGGATAGCGCCGGATCATTCCCTTCACATAGCTCCACCAGTCGTACCTCGGTTTACTCATGTCTCCCGCTCCTCTCTCGCCGGGCAGAGTCCTCTGCCCCGGCACTTCTCCCGCGGCAGGGGGCACCGCTCCAGGCAGTAGTCGATCTTCCACTGGGGCTCGCCGCCCCGCTCCGCCCTGGCCGGTCTCTCCGCTTCCCGCCAGGGCCGCCGCCCCGGCTGGGCGTAGCAGTCCGGGTCCACCGGCCGCACGCCCCGAAATCCCATGGGGTCCCGCACGGTCCCCACCTCCTCTCTCCCGGTTTTCCACCGGGTTTTCCACAAATCCGCCCAAACGGCCTCGCGCCTCCTTTCCTCAGAAAGGAGCAGATACAGAGTCAGAGACAGACGCAGGCTCAGTATCCGCTTTTGCCGCTTTCCCAAGAACCCACTGGGTTTCTGGGCCGTCCGCCCAGCAGGCCGTTCTCCCGGTTCTTCCTCGCCCGGGCCTCGTACTTGACCCGGTTCTCGTCCAGCGCCGTCCGGATGAACCGGAACGCCATCCGCACCGCCGGGTCCTCCGGGGGCTCCTCCCCCCGCTTCTCATAGGCGAAGATGGCCTTGAACAGCGCCCCCGCCTGCGCGTCGGTGAGGAGCTTCACCGGCTCCTCCCAGTCGTGATAGAGCACAAAGCTGTTCTTCACCCGCCTCTGCCCCGCTTCTCCCGCCGGCACTGGCGGCACAGGGCCGCGCCGTCCGCCGTGGGGGCGTAGATCTCGCCCAGGCACCGCCGGCACCAGGCCCAGGGGCGTTGGTCCTGGGGGTCGCTCCAGGGCGGCGGAATCTGGCCCGCCCGTTCAAAAGTCCGTTTTATGGGACCCTTCATCTGGTATCCTCCTCTTGTAGCCGGAAACCCGCTCATCGTTTTGCACAAAATTCAACTTCTCCCTTGATTTTGGTTGAAAACCAGTAACATATGTGGTATGCTGGATGCATTGGTGTCCAGTATTCAACTGTAGTTCTCGTTTTTCAACCTCCTGCCCTCATAATAGTTCATTGTTTTCAACTTGTCTACCCATTTTTATGAATTTTGGGAACTTTGTCGGGGTGCACAAATGGAACGGGGTGATTTTGTGTTTTATGATCGGTTTCTGGAGCTCTGCCGCCGGAAGGGCGTGGTCCCCACCCGGGCCGCCGTGGAGGCCGGGATCAGCAAGTCCCTGGTGTCCAAGTGGAAGGCCAACGAGGCCAAGGAGCCTTCGCCGGAGGTGGTGCGGAAGCTCTCGGAGTATTTCGGCGTCAGCCCCTATGAGGTGCTGGAGGACCTGCCCGCCGGGCGGGGCCGCCCCACCCTGACGGAGCGGGAGCGCCGCGACGTGGCCCGGGAGGTGGAGCGCATCATGGGGGACTTGGAGAACAGCGGGGACCTGATGTTCGACGGGGTGCCCATGTCCCCGGAGGCCAGGGACTCTCTCACCGCAGCCATGAAGCTGGGCCTGGAGGCCGCCCGTCTGAGAAACAAGGAGACCTATACCCCCAAAAAGTACCGCGGGCCCAAAGAGGAGGCTTGAATGGACACGAAGGCACTCGCAAATAGAGTGGCGGCGCAGCATGGCACACGGGACCCCTTCCGCATTGCGGAGGAGCTTGGGTTCATTGTGATCCGCGCCCCGCTGGTGGAGATGCGGGGCCTGCGCCAGTATGTGAAGCGGCGCACCATTGTCTATGTCAATGCCTGCCTGGACGAGCCTCAGCAGCGCCTGGTGTGCGCCCACGAGCTGGGGCACCACTTCCTCCACCGGGGCCTCAACCGCCTGTTTATGGACCGCAACACCTGCATGGTGGCCAACAAATATGAAAACGAGGCCCACCGCTTCGCAGTGGACCTCCTGTATGACGATGCCGACCTGCGGGAGTGCGCCGAGTGGTCGGACGAGCAGGTGGCGCGGTGGATGGGGGTCCCCCTCCCTCTGGCCCGGTACCGCCGGAGCACGGTGCCGCCCCTCCCCGGGGACAAAAACCCCTTTTAAAGCCCGGCGGAATGTGTTATAATCATCTCTGCCGGTCAGGCCGCTGCCGCGGCCCACAGTTTTCCCGGCACGGCATACCGTCACCCTCAGGAAAGGAGGCGCGCCCTTGGACCACGCGGCAGTCAAGCAGATCGCGTCCAACCGCAAGGCCTACCACGACTATTTCGTGGAGGAGCAATATGAGGCCGGCATCGAGCTCTGCGGCACGGAGGTCAAATCCATCCGCATGGGCAATGTGAATCTGAAGGACTCCTTCTGCATCATCAAGGACGGGCAGATGATGGTCCACGGCCTCCATGTGAGCCCCTATGAGAAGGGGAATATCTTCAACCGGGACCCGGTGCGCCCCCGCCGCCTGCTGATGCACAAGCGGGAGATTCTCCGGCTCTACGCCAAGGTGAAGCAGGACGGCTACGCTCTGGTGCCCCTGTCGGTCTATTTCCGCGGGCCCCACATCAAGCTGTCGGTGGGCCTGTGCAAGGGCAAAAAGCTCTACGACAAGCGCTCTGCCGCCGCCGCCCGGGACGCCAAGCGGGAGATGGACCGCACCCTGAAGGAGCGGCGCCGGTAAGATCCACATATTCTCACTTGACACGGCATGGGGAGTGTGGTATTCTACGATACTCCCCCAACAGAAAGGAGTGTTTCCCATGGCCCAGAACCCCATTGTGACCATTGAGATGGAAAACGGCGGAAAGATGGTGGCCGAACTCTATCCCGAGGTGGCCCCCAACACCGTCAACAATTTTGTCAGCCTGGTGCAGTCCGGCTTTTATAACGGGCTCATCTTCCACCGGGTGATCCCCGGCTTCATGATCCAGGGCGGCTGTCCGGACGGCACCGGCATGGGCGGCCCCGGCTACTCCATCCGCGGGGAGTTCAGCCACAACGGCTTTTCGAACAGCCTCCAGCATGACCGGGGCGTGCTGTCCATGGCCCGGGCCATGAACCCCAACTCCGCCGGGAGCCAGTTCTTCATCATGGTGGACGAAGCCCCTCACCTGGACGGGGAGTACGCGGCCTTCGGCAAGGTGACCGAGGGCATGGATGTGGCCGACGCCATCGTGAACCAGGCCCGGGACCGCATGGACCGCCCCCGGGCGGAGCAGCGGATCAAGGCCGTCACTGTGGAGACCTTCGGTGTGGACTATCCCGCGCCGGAGAAGGTGTAAGGCGGTCCACGCCGTCAATTTTGGTTTTTCCGCCGCCAGGCGGATGAAGCAGAGCGCAGCTTGCTCCCGTTCCCACGTTACCCCGGCGAAGCCGCATTGCTGGGCTTCGCCGGGAAGAGTCGGAGCAGCGGAGCAGAGTGTATATCCGCCGTTAGGCGGATGAAACGGAGCGCAGCTTGCTCCGACGACATGGGGGCGTACCGGTTTCGACGGGGACGCGGAGGCGGGAATAGCGGGCGAAGGCGCCTGACCTTCTAAAAACGGGCACTCTTTATAAATTAAAGAACAACGATAACTGCGAACTCGTCGCGGCCTAACTAGCCCGCGACCGTTCCAACCGGAAGGCCCACGAGCCGGATTGGGGCGTCATTTGAGTGGGGACCGTGCGTGCGCAAAGCTTTGAGCGCACCATGCATCATGAAGCTACCGACCCTCTGAGCGTGACGGCTCGCGCCTGGGGAAGGGAATCTTAAAAAACCGTCTGCGCCCGGAGAAGTTCCCGTTCAAACGTTTTCGGACGGGGGTTCAACTCCCCCCGCCTCCACCAAAATAAGACCTCTGTAGCCACAACGGTTACAGAGGTCTTTTCTTACTCCTGCAATCGATGCGAGGTTTTTACAGGTGCCATTTTGTATTTTAGATTGACACAAAGCGCAATAAAAAATCACAGAAAATGGACACGTTTTTGCACACAGGATTTCCTCCACCCCCCAAATATGGGTCGACCTTGAGCACATCAAGCGTTCCATGCATGGGGAGACGAATCACCCTATCCGGACGTGGAATGTGAGGACGCTGGTGAGATGCGGAGAATGGAAAAAGGCCCCCGCCACCCAATATGGATGGCGGGGGCCTTTTCATTTCTTACCTAGCTGGTCATAGAGCGCGTTACCCTGTGGACCGATGAGCACCCGCAGGGCGGCTTTTTCGTGCAACCGTGAAATATCGGTTTTAACCGTCCCTTCCAAAAGAGAGCCGGACCAGCCTTCCAAAGATAAACTTCTTGACAAACGAAGGCAGGCAGTCCCGCGGGGGAACCGTCCCTCACAGCAGTTGAAATTCCACCAGCTCCACCGTCCGCTCCATCTCATCCCCGGTCAGGCCTCTGCCGTCCAGCGTCATCTCGCCGAGCTGGTTGTCATAGGGATCCCAGCGCACCTCCGGGTCAGGGGGCGTCAGGGGGGCCAGACAGGCCCGGTTGGCCACCATCCGCCAGGGGTCCAGGCTGCCGAAATAGTGCGCCCGCCGCTGGTCCTCCCCCTTCCGCCGAGCAGAAGAGCCGAAGGAACAGTCGCACCACAGCCAGCCGTAGGGCTGGACGTAGAACTGGGCCCAGTCGTGGGGGCCTACATGGTCTGGCCGGACCGACAGGCCGCTCTCCCACCGAGCGGGCACGCCTGCGATGCGGCACAGGGCAATGAAGAGCAGGGCCATCACGCCGCAGTCCCCCCGCAGCTCCCGGGCGCAGTAGTCGGCGATGGGGGGCAGCTGCAGGTAAGCGGGCTGGTAGCGGTAGTCCACATGGCCCGTCACATAGTCATAGATGGCCGCCGCCTTTTCCACCGGCCCCCGGCATCCCGCCGTAAGCCGCGCCGCCAGCGCCCGCAGATAAGGGGTGAAGGCCAGGTGGGGCGTCTCCTCCCCGGTGTCGAAGTCGGGCTGGACCGGGTCGGGCGTGAGGGACGCGGGGGAAACGTAGTCGGCCCGGTAGCAGTAACGGTATGTCACGGAGAAGTCCCCCCGCTCCCGGCTCTTCCACCAGACGGTCCGCTGAGGCGCGTCCCCCGGGGCGCACACCCCGCCGGGGGTCATCTCCAGAAATTCGATCCCGCTCTGCTGGGGGCACTCCAGGGGGATGGGAAGCCAGGCCTGGACCTCCCTGCCCGCCGGCGCCTGCTTGGAGCGGATGGCGGCCCGCAGGGTGATGACGGCAGTAAGACTCCCCTCCGCCTCCATCCGCGCCAGGATCTGGTTTCGCAGGGTGTTGTCCTCTGCCTCGGGCGCGAGGCCCACCGCCTCCTTGGGATAGATGCGCAGGGAGTCCACAAAGTCCTCGTGGAGGCGCATCTCCCCATTGATGTACCGCCAGTCTGCCCGGCCGGCGTCCACCAGGGCGTCGAACTGCCCGTCGGTGATGTCCTTCCACTCCCGGCGCAGCAACTCCAGCGCCTGGACGCGGGGATAGGGGTAGTCCCGGGGGAGACGCTGGAGCCGCACCCGCTCGCACCGCAGGCGGGCGGCCAGCTCCGGTTCGCAGTCCCCCGCCAGACGGGCTTCGACCAGCCGCAGCGCCCCGGATAGGTCCCCCGCGGCCTTGCGCCGGGCGATGTCGCCGGGCAGGTCCACGCACAGATAGCGGAAATCCTCGTTTTTGGTCATGACGACGCCTCCATTTCTTGCACTGCGCGATGCGCTCGGCTCTATTATATCACAGGACGCCGCGCCGTCACAATCCCGTCCTCCGGCGGGGACGGTCCCGTCAGTGTGTTCCGTCCGCCACCCCTATGGTGAGCAGCAGGTTGGCAAAGGTCCGCCCCTCTCCCGTGGAGACGGCCAGACGCACCCCCGGCTCACAGCAGGCGTCGTAAAACGCATAGCGCCCCAGGCCCTGAAGCTCCATGTCCCCCAGCATCTGCCGGAACACGCCGAAAATCTCCGGCGTGGAGCCGTCCTCCGGGTCCATGACCTCCGCCTTTTCCACGCAGACCACGGTTTGCAGGACCGCCAGCACGTCGGTGACGGTGGGCAGGCCGGGCGTCAGCCCCAGATAGACCTTCTCCGCGCCGCCGGAGCGGGAGGCCAGGGGGTAATTCCCGTCGGCGATGAGGACCTTGTCCCCGTGGCCGCATAAGGAGAGGACCCGCATCAGGTCCGGGTGGATACACGCGCCCGTAAGCATTTTCAGTTCTCTCCTTCCCGCAGTTGGCCCAGCTTTCCGCCGGGGTGACAGCGCACATAATCGGCCGGCGTCTGTCCGCAGTCCGCCTGGAGCGCCACGGACAGGGCCTGCAAGGTGAGCAGCTCCGCCAGGATGGAGCTGCGGGGCGCCCGGTTGAGGGGCCCCCCCTCCTCCCCCACCCCGGCAAAGAGGTGGAGGTCGCTGTTCCGGGCCAGCCAGGAGCCCGGATCTCCGGTGACCCCGATGACCTTGCAGCCGTTGTTCTTCACGGCGATCACTGTGGCCTTCAGCTCGGCGGTCTCCCCCGAGTTGGAGATGCAGATGACCACATCTCCGGCCACCAGTTGGCCGCAGGAACCATGTACGGCCTCTGTCCCGTGGAGGAAGTAGGCGGGGGTCCCGGTGGAGGACAGCAGGGAGGCCATATAGCCGGCCACATGGCCCGGCTTTCCGATGCCGGTGACGTGGACCCGTCCGCCCCCCCGGCGGCTCTCCCGGATCATCTGGACGGCCGCCTCATAGCCGTCCGCCTCCAGCCCCTCCAGGAAGGCGTTCAGCTCCCTTCCGGCGGCGATCAAAAAATGCGCCACCGCCTGTCTGCTCTCTGGTTTCATGGCGTTCACTCCTTTTTTCTTATTGCAGGGCGTCCAGCTCGGCGGGGTCAAAGCCGCCGTAGCCCCGCTCCCGGAGCAGGGCCTGGACCTCCGCTGCGGTGGGCAGACTGGGGATGGCCCCCATACGGGTGACGGTGATGGCCGCCGTATGGCTGGCGAAGGCCAGGGCCTCCCCCTGGGGCAGCCCCGCGCACACGCCGGTGCAGAAGGCCGCCACAAAGGAGTCCCCCGCCGCCGTGGGGTCCGCCACATGGGGCATCCGCACGCAGGGCGTTTCATGGATACCCTCCGCCCCCGCCGCCACAGAGCCGTTCTCTCCCAGGGTGATGATGAGGTGCTCCACCCCCTTCTTTCGGAAGGCGGCGGCCACCGCCGCCACGTCCTCCCGGCAGACGCCCTGCGCGTCCGTTCGGATGGGGTGCCCGGCGATGAGGGCGGCCTCGTGCTCGTTGGGGGAGAGGTAAGTGGCGCAGGAGAGCAGCTTCGGTGAGATGGGGGCCGCCGGGGCCGGATTTACCATAACGGGCACCCCGGCGTCCCGGGCCCATTCCGCCGCCGTCTCTATGACCTCCATGGGCAACTCGAACTGCATCATCAGCATGTCGTAGCACCCGATCTCCTCCCGCAGCCAGGCGATATCCTCCACCTTCATTGTATAATTGGCCCCCGGGCATACCGTGATGCGGTTCTGTGCCCCGTGCTCCGTCACCTCCAGGAGGATGTGGCCCACACCGGAGGACTCCGCCGGGTCCACGGACACGTGGGACACATCCACGCCCGCCGCCCGTGCCGCGTCGGTCATGATCCGCCCGAAGGCGTCGTCCCCCACCCGGCCCGCCATGGTCACATGGGCCCCCAGGCGGGCGCACTGTACGGCCTGATTCACCCCCTTGCCGCCGGGCGCGGTGGTGAATTTCTTTCCGATGACGGTCTCTCCTGCGTTGGGCGCCCGCTCGGCAGAGGCGATGAGATCCATCATAAAGCTGCCGACCACCAGGATACGCGGTTTTTTCAGCATGACTGATTTCCTCCCTGCGTCTTTCTGTAGTTGTCTTTATCATATAATATCGTCTGATATCCTATCTTGATTCCTCTCGGTCCGCCCCTCACCTGCCGCCGGACTGCGGGCGCGAACCCTTGCGCCAAACCTTTTTCTGCGATTTTCTCCCCCCGCGCCCTTTTCAAATTCGGTTTCTATGGTATAATAAAACCAATTTAGAACGGTATGACGTCATCATATTTCTGAAGGGGATATTTTCATGGATAAGCCGGAGCCGAGTCCGATCAAGGCCATCACCAGAGTGTCGATTACCGATTCCGTCGTAGACCGCATCCGCGAAATGATCGAGTCCGGAGCCTATGAGGTGGGGGAAAAGCTGCCCACCGAGGCCAAACTGTGTGAAATGCTCTCCGTGAGCCGCACCAGCGTGCGGGAGGCCACCCGCGTGCTTCAGACCCTGGGCTACGTGACTCTGGTGCCGGGCAAGGGGGCCTTCGTGGCCGACCTCAAGCCCTCCGACGGCGGGGAGGAGAACTGGTTCGACGTGGAGAACGTGCAGTTCTATGACTTCATGGAGGTGCGCATGGCCATCGAGACCCTGGCCGTCCGCCTTTCGGTGGAGCGGGCCACGCCCAAGCAGATCCGGGCCCTGGAGAAGATCCACGCCGCCTTTCTGGAGGCCAACGAGAAGCAGGACGGCCTCCAGCTCATCATGCTGGACGAGCAATTCCACACCAAGATCATCGAGTACACCAACAATCCCCTGCTCATCAACATCAACAAGCAGCTTCTGGAGTGCTTCCGGGTCTACCGGAGCAGCTCCTTCATGAACAACGCGGTCTATCAGAACGCGGTGGGGCCCCACTCCCGGATTCTGCTGTGCTTCCAGACCCATAACGTGAGCCAGGCGGTGGAGGAGATGCGCCGACATCTGGAGATCACAACGCTGGATATGAAAACCATCCACAGCGGGCAGGAGTCCTGAGGGGCCCTGCCCGTCCGCCATGTCCGGGGACATAAGGCAAACAGGAGCGCCCGCCCGATCATCCATGGATGCGGTTGGCGCTCCTGTTTTGATTGTCGGGCCGATCCGTCTTGTCCGCCCCAGGGGCCCCCGGGCTTAGTTCAGCTTGCCGATCTCCCGAAGAATGGCGGTGGTGACGGCCATCTCCTCCTCGGTGGCGGGCGCCAGGGGGCTGCGCGCGGGCCCGAGGTGGATGCCGGTGACCAGCTCGATGGCGGGGCGGAGAATGGAGTTGGGCAGGATGCGGCCGTTCTGGCCGGTGGACTTGCAGAAGCGGTAGATGGGCACGAAGAGCTCCTTGGCCCGCTGGTTGTCGCCCTCGGCGAAGGCCTTGAAGATGGCCCGGATCTCGTGGCCGAAGATGTGGGCACCGCCGCTGACCAGACCCATGGCGCCCTGGACGATGGTGGGCAGGAGCATCACGTCGTCGCCGTTGTAGATGGCAAAGTCGGGATCCACGTCCTGGGTGGCCAGGAAGAAGTCGGTGACTTGGGTGGGGTTGATGCCGGCCTCGTCCTTGACGCCCACGATGTTGGGGAGGGCGGCCAGGCGGCGGACCGTCTCGGCCTCCAGGTTCACGCCCACAAAGATGGGGATGTTGTAGAGCATGATGTCGGCCTTGGTGGCCTCGGCCAGGGCCTTGAAGTGGCGGTACAGGCCCTCCTGGGTGGGCTTGTTGTAGAAGGGGCAGACCACCAGGCAGGTCTCGATGCCCAAATCCATCGCCTTGTTGGTCAGGGCGATGGTCTCCTTGGTGGAGGCGCAACCGGTGCCGGCGATAACGGGCTTGCGCCCGGCGGCGGTCTTGACGGCGGTCTCCATCAGCTTCACCCGCTCGTCAAAGGTGAGCAGGCTGGCCTCGCCGGTGGTGCCGGTGACGATGAGGGAATCGCACAGGTCGTTTTGAATGAGGTACTCGATGAGTTCGGCATACTTGCCGTAGTCCACCTCTTCGTTGGCGTCATAGGGGGTGATGAGGGGCAGCAGGATCTGGCCGTACTTTTCCACAAACTGATTCATGACTTGTTTCCTCCAAATGATTCTATTTTCTGTTGTTTGATAGGACCCCTCCGGGGGCGCTCAGCCGGCAAAGGCGCTGCGGATGGCTGCCTTCTCCTCCTCGGGCAGGTAGGTGATGGGGCTCCGGCAGTAGCCGCAGTCCCGGCCCAGCACCTTGAGGGCGTACTTCAGGCGGATGGGGAACTGATTGCCGCCCAGGCACTGCCACTTCTGATAGAGGGACTGCTGGATGGCCAGGCCCCGCTGGTGGTCGCCGTTCCGGGCGCACTCCCACATCTCCACGCACTCGGCGGGGAATACGGAGAGGATGGCGGAGATGGCCCCCCTGGCCCCCAGGTCGAAGCAGGAGTAGATCATATCGTCGGTGGCCGCGTACACCCTGCCCCGGCCGGCCGTCTCCATGATGTCGGCGTAGAGGGCCTGGATGCCGCCCACGCTCTGCTTGATGCCCATGACGTGCTCGGTCTCATCCAGCAGGCGGTGGAAGAGGGCGGGGGAGATGGTGTTCTGCGGGATCACGTTGTAGATGATGACGGGCAGCCCCACCTCCCTGGAGATGGTGCTGTAAAAACTGAACATGCCTTCGGCGTTGGGCACCAGGACGTTGTAGGCGGTGGGGGTCACCATGATGGCGTCGGCCCCGGCCTCCCTGGCCCGCAGTCCGGTGGCCACCGCGTCCCGGGTGCTCATCCGCATGACGCCGCACACCAGGGTCTGCTCCGGGCCGACGAACTCCCGGCCGATCTCCAGCATCCGGCACAGCTCGTCGTCGTGGAGGGTGGGGCCCTCTCCGGTGCTGCCGCCCACACTCAGGCCGTGGGCGCCCGCCTCCATGCACAGCTCCATCTCCCGGCGCAGACAGCTCTCGTTGATCTCGCCCGCCTCGTCAAAGGGCGTGACGATGGGGGGAATGATCCCCTCGTACTTCTTGACCATGCTGCTCTTCCTCCTTCCCAGGCGGTTCCTCGCCCGGCTTGCTCATCCATTTTGTATGATGTATGATTGTATGATTAGTATATACACCCTTTTTCTCCCGCCGTCAATACTCACCCGGGAATTTTTTTCGGTCAGTCGATAAAGCCCAGCAGCCGGGGCAGGAACAGACTCAGCTCAGGGATGAAGGTGACCAGCAACAGGATGACCACAGCCAAGAGGATGAGGGGCATGGTGGACTTGACCACCTGCTCAAACTTCAGTTTTCCCACGTTGGAGGTGGCGTAGAGCACCACGCCCACAGGCGGCGTGATGAGGCCGATGGTCAGGTTGACGATCATGACCACGGCAAAGTGGACGGGGTGGACGCCCATGGCCACGGCGATGGGGGCCAGGATGGGGGCGAACAGCAGCACGGCGGCGGAGGTCTCCATCCACATGCCCACGATGATGAGGATCACGTTGATGATCAGGAGCATAACGTAGGGGCTGTCGGTAATGCCCAGCATGAAGGCGGAGAGCTGCTGGGGGATCTGCTCCACGCCGATGGCCCAGGCAAACACCGCCGAGATGGAGGTGATGACGAAGAGATTGGCGGTGGTCTTTCCGGCGGACCAGAGGGAGTCCAGGATCATTTTCACGGTGATGTTCTTAAAGACGAAGGCGCCTACGATCAGGGCGTAGAGCACGGCCACGGCGGCCGCCTCGGTGGGGGTGAAGAGGCCGGCGGTGATGCCGATGAGGATGATAAGGGGCATTCCCATGGCGATCCAGCCCCGAATGCGGATGTCCTTTTTCTCCGCGGCGGTGTACTGCTTTTCATGCTTGGGCAGGTTGAGCCGCTTGGCGTTGAGCTTGATGTAGAGCATTTGGGAGCCCGCCAGCAGCAGGCCGGGGAGGAACCCGGCGTACAGTACGGCACCCACGGACAGGGCCATGGTGCCGGCGTAGAGGATGGCCACGTTGCTGGGCGGGATGAGGGGGCTCTCAATGGAAGAGGCGGCGGTGATGGCGCAGGCAAAGCCCTTCTCATAGCCGTCTTCCTCCATGGCGTCGATCTCCACCTTGCCCAGACCGGCGATGTCGGACAGGGCCGCGCCGGAGATGGAGCCGAAGATGGTGCTGGCCAGCACGTTGACGTAGGCCAGTCCGCCCCGCCACCTGCCCACCCGGGTGATGCGCACAAAGTCGAAGAGCTTGCTGGAGATGCCGGTCCGTACCATGATCTCCGCCGCCAGCATGAACAGGGGCAGGGCCATCAGCGTAAAGGAGTTGATGCCCGAGAACATGCGGATGGGGATGACCAGCAGGTTGGCGGGGTTGGTGATAAAGATGTAGAAGATGGTCGTCAGGCCGATGGAATAGGCGATGGGGAACCCGACGAGGATGGTTACGATCAAAATCAGAGTGGCGATCCCGAATTCAAGCATCCTTTTCCCCCCCTGTCGTAATATGTTGGACAATCTGTCCCACCGTCTGTATGGCGCAGAGCACGCCGCCCAGGACCAGGGCCATCTGGGCGTACACCACGGGGAAGCCCATGGAGGCGCTGTACTGCCGCCCGCCCACGGTGGGGAAGTATTCGCAGCCCCAGTAGATCACGCCGCACCAGAAGGCGAGGACGGCCACCCGGATCACAAGGTTGACCGCAAAGTTGAGGGGCCCGGGCAGCCGGTCGATGACAAAGTCCACGCCCACATTGCTCCACTGGTAGACGCCGGTGCTGGCGCCGATGAACGCGATGTAGATCATGACATAGCGGGAGAGCTCCTCCGTCCAGTTGGGGTTCTTGACGCCGGGGGTCAGCCGGGCCACCACCTGGATGAGTACGATCGCGGTCATCATGATCATCATCGCCACGCAGAAGATCCGCACGAAATGATTGATGAATGTCAAAAATTCTGACCAAAACTTTCTTGGCTGGCTCATGATTTCCTCCTTTTCCTCTGCTTCCCGTCCCGGCAGGGACGGTCCTGCTTCGCTCTTATCCCCAGGAGCTCACTCCTCCATCCCGTTGCCCTTCCTGCGGGTGCAGAGGAAAACCACGGCCATCAGCACCACCATGATCCCCGCGATGGCAGCCAGGTTCAGCGTGCCCCGCTGGCTGGCGGCCGCCGCGATCTGGGTCCCCCCGCCGCTGGCCGTCAGGCCCTCGTCCTCCATGGTCTCGGCGGTCTCAATGGCGGAGAAGAGGCTGTCCACCAGCGTGGGATCGCTCAGGTTCTTTTTCAGATATTCCATGACGGGCTCCTGGGCCACCTTGAAGGTCTCCAGTTCCTCGGCGGTGGGGGAATAGACCTGGACGCCGTTGGCCACCATGGTGTCTACGGCCAGGGCCTCGGCATAGCGGCAGATGCCGCGGGCGGCGATGGTGGCCTCCCGTCCGGCCTCGTCCACCTTGGCCTGGGTATCCGCGTCCAGCCCTTGGTACCACGTGTCGCTGATGACCAGGAAGGCCAGGCCCAGCAGATGCCCGTCCAGCGTGCAGTAGGGCTGTACCTCGTCCAGGGAGGCGCCCAGGGTGGTCACGCAGGAGTTCTCCTGTCCGTCCACCACGCCGGTCTGCAGGGCGCTGTAGAGCTCCAGGAACGCCACCGGCGTGGCGGAGGCGCCCAGGGCTTCCACCATCTCCAGATAGACCGGGCTGTCCTGTACCCGGATGTTCAGCCCCTCCATATCGGCGGCCGTCCGGATCTCCCGCTTGCTGTTGGTGAAGTTGCGGTAGCCGCCGTTGTCGTAGGAGGCCACCACCCGGAACCCGGTCTCGGCGGCGATCTTCTCAAAGAGCTGCCGGCCGAAGTCCCCATCCAGCACATCGTAGGCAATGGTGGGGTTGTCAAACAGATAGGGGATGGTGAACACCTGGATGTCGGGGGCGAAGGCGGACAGAGCGCCGTCCGCCGGGGTGCTGCCGGTGATGGTCCCGGTGAGCATCTGCTCCATGGTGGAGGCCGCGTCCCCCAGCACGCCGTTGGGATAGAGCTCTACGGAGTACTCCCCGCCGGTGGACTTCTCAAAGGCGCCCTTAAAGGCCAGCATCGCCGCATAAGAGGGGTGGTAAATGGTCATATCACCGATCACCAGCGTGGGGGAATCGGTGAACGCCAGCTTGAGGACCTTCCCGTCCTCCGCCGCGAGGGCCGTGGTGCTCAGCGCCGACGCCAGCAGCACACACAGCAGCATGGAAATGATTCTTTTGCCTGTCCGTTTCATTGCGCTCCTCCTTCAAGACATCGGTTGATTTTCTCCAAGATTGTATGATGTCGTATGTTGACTCTAAGAATAAGCTCCTCTCGGCAATTCGTCAAGTATTTTTATCTTTTTTGCCTTCACTTCTACGTTTCCGACAATTTTTGTTGTAAATATTTAGCCTATTTGCCAACGTTCCCTTTTATCTGTTGATATGATGTCAGGCCGTCTCAGACCGGCTCCCTCCCCCCTTCCTCCCGGTCTTCCGACGTCCAGGCGTATCTGGGATTCTGCACACAGAACTTTCCGCCGGTGATCTCGATGCTGACGCCGTTGATATAGGAGGCCCGGTCCGAGGCCAGAAACACGATGGTGTCGGCCAGGTCCTGGGGCACGCCCAGCCGCTCCATGGGAATGTTGTCCCGCTGCCCTGTGGCCGCCGCCCAGTCGTCGATCCGGGTCATAGGCGTCTCGATGACGCCGGGGATATAAGTGAGCACCCGGATGTGATCCCTGGCGTATTCCCCGGCCAGCGAGCGGGTGAGGCTGCATACCCCAGCCTTGGCCGCGCCGTAGGGGCCGGAGCCCGCCGCCGGGAACAGGGACTGGAAGGAGCCCGCATTGAAGATGACGCCGCCTCCGCCCTTCCGCATCTCTCTGGCGGCGTATTTGGACCCCAGGAAGACCCCCGTCAGGTTGGTATCGATGACCTCCCGCCAGAATGCCAGACTCACCTGATCCATGGGGGCATGGCAGGTCATCCCCGCATTGTTCACCCACACGTCCAGCCGCCCGAAGCGTCGAAAGACCCGCGCGGCGAAGTCGGATACCTCCTCCTCCCGGGTCACATCCACCTTTTGGGTGTAGATCTCCCAGCCCCGGGCGGTGAAGTCCGCCTCCGCCTCCGCCAGCTTCTCCTCCCGGCGGGCGCCGATGGCCACCGCGCAGCCCTCCCCGGCAAAGGCCTCCGCGATGGCCCGCCCGATCCCGGTGGCGCCGCCCGTCACCACGGCGACCCTCCCCTTCAGACCCAATTCCATACCGACACTTCCTCTCCAAGATTCTGTATGATATCATACTTTGATTTTATGCCTTTCTTTCCGCAAAGTAAACAGATTTCTTTTTTGAAAAGCCCTTGACATTGGGCAGGTCTGCGCGTAAGATAGGTCTAAATTGTATGATGTCATATATAATCACAGAAAGAGGGATCTCAAATGGAAGCTGTCTCCGCGTTGAAGGTCGGCTGCGGAAAATTCTTTCACGGCGAGGGAGTGATCTCCCTTCTGGCGGGAGAGATCATGCGTCTGGGCGGGAAGGCTCTTCTTGTGGGCGGCCCCACCTCGGTGGACCGGGTGATGGATGCCGCGCGGGAAAGCCTGGACGCCGCCGGTGTCTCCTGTGTGGTCCGCCGCCACACCGATTACTGCACCGTCGCCTGGGCCGAGACCTATGCCGCGCTGGCTCGGTCGGAAGGCTGCACGGTCCTGGTGGGCGTGGGGGGCGGCAAGTGCATCGACGAGGTGAAGTGCGCCGCCCATTTCGCCGGCCTACCCATCATCACAGTGCCCACCTCCATCGCCACCTGCGTGGCCACCTCGATGGTCTGCATTATGTATAATGAGAAGGGCCAACGGGCCCCGGCCGTCAACCTGAGCAAGGAGGTGGATGTGTGCATCGCCGACACCGGCCTCATCGCCTCCGCCCCCCGCCGCACGCTGGCCGCCGGGATTCTGGACTCCATGGCCAAGATGCCCGAATGCTTCCATCAAAAGAAGATCGGGAGCTATCGGGACTGCACGCTGGAGGAGTACATCCAGGTCGTCAACAGCCGGGCCATTTTTGAATTTCTCATGGGCGAGGGCCGGGACCTCTACGAAAACGGCGGCGCGGCCCGGCGCTTCCAGGACGCAGTGCTCACCAATCTGCTCCACACCTCCATCGTCAGCGGGTTTGCCGACGGCTCCGGGCAGTTGGCCGTGGCCCATGCCACCTATGACTTCCTGCGCACCCATCATACCGAGGCCAGCTATCATTTTCTCCACGGCGAGATGGTGGCGGTGGGTCTGCTGGTCCAGATGGCTTATAACGGCTCCTCTCAGGAGGAGATCCAGGCCGTCCGGAGCCTGATGGCCGACATGCACATGCCCCTGACCCTGGCGGACCTGGAGTACGACTGCTCCGGCGCTCAGCGGGACTTTTTCCTCCAGACCATTGCCGCGGACGCCAACATCACCACGCCTGCGGACATGTCCCTCCTGCGTGCCGCTCTGGAGGAGGCGCTCTGAGCGCGGCTCCGACCTTTCTCACGGCAGAGCGCGCCGCCCATACGGGCGGCGCGCTCTTTTGTCATGTAGCCGCGGCCAGATGCCGCTCCAGGGCGGGCCCCAGTCGCTCCCCGATGTGTCGGGCAAAGGTGCCGATGAGGACCACTGCGATCAGGGTCCCCTCCCGGATTCCCCGGACCTGCCGGAAGCAGAGGAGGGAGACGGCCACCGTCACCGCCACCATGGCGCCGTCGAAGAGCACCTTCCCCGTTCCGAACCGCAGGCCTGTACGGCGGACGACGGCGTTGACGCACCCCTCGGCGGGCAGCACCACAAAGTCCGCCGAGACGATGAGGAACACCCCCAGGGCCAGCACGGCGCAGCCCAGAACAAAGACCGCCAGCCGGGCCGGGTAGGGCGGAGCCCACCCGGCCATAAAGCCGAAGAGGGCGGCGGTGAGGTCGATGGTCACACTGAACAGGATGCTCATGAGGAACTGGGCCCCCATCATCCACAGGGGGTATTCCCGCCGGAGCAGTAGCCGCTGGAGCAGAAAAAACACCAGGTTTACCAGCGTGGTGCACCAGCCCATGGTGATGGGTGTGATCAGGGAGAGGACGTACGCCACACTGACGATGGGCGAGATGCCCAGCTCACAGTTTTTGGTGACCGCCACCCCGGAGGCATAGCACAGCAGTCCCAGGGCGCAGATCAGGAGCCTCTTCGGAAGGGCGGCCCCGGTGTTGGCCGCCGTGCTCATTTCCCGGCGGCCATGGCCCCGGCGATGACCATGCGCTGGACCTGGTTGGTGCCCTCAAAGATCTGCCACAGTTTGGCGTCCCGCATCAGCTTCTCCACCGGATACTCCCGGGAGTAGCCGTAGCCGCCCAGTACCTGCACCGCATTGGTGGTCACCTGCATGGCCGCGTCGCTGATGAAGGCCTTGGTGACGGCGCCCAGCTTGGAGTCGTAGACTCCCTCGTCCACCATCCGGGCGCAGTGCCACAGCAGGGCCCGGGCGGCGGTGGTCTGGATCTCCATATCCGCCAGCAGTCCCTGTACCATCTGGTGGGCGATGATGGGCTTGCCGAAGGTCTTGCGCTGTTTGGCATAGGCCACGCTCTCGTCAATGGCCCGTTGGGCGATGCCCAGGGCGCCGTAGGAATTCACCCCCCGGCTGCGGTCCAGGCAGGTCATGGCAATCTTGAAGCCCCTGCCCTCCTCGCCCACCCGGTTCTTGGCAGGGATGCGGACGTTCTCAAAGAGGAGATCGGTGGTGTTGGAGAGCACCATGCCCATCTTGTCCTCGGCCTTGCCTACGGACACGCCGGGCCGGTCCTTTTCCACGATGAAACAGGTGATGCCCTTGGTGCCCAGGCTGCGGTCCACCGTGGCGAACACGGTGTACACGTCGGCCAGACCGCCGCTGGTGATGAAGCACTTCCGGCCATTGAGGATGTAGTCGTCCCCATCCCGCACCGCAGTGGTGCGGGTGGCTCCGGCGTCGCTGCCGGCGTCGGGCTCGGTGAGGGCGAAGGCGCCCAGCTTGCCGTTGAGGAGGAAGTCCATGTAGTAGTGCTTTTGCTCCTCGGTCCCGAAGAGCATCACGGGCTCGATGCCGAACTCGCCGGTGGTGGCGCTGCAGATGAACCCCGCGTCCACTTTGGCGAATTCTTCGTTCACCAGCACCATGTCGAAGGCGCCGAAGCCCTGTCCGCCATAAGCCTCAGGCAGGAACATGGTGTTGAAGCCGGCGTCACAGAACTTCCGGAACACCTCCATGGGGAAGGGCCCGTGGGTGCGGTCGATCTCGGCGGCAATGGGGCCCAGTTCCTTCTGGGCAAAATCCCGGGCAAACTTTTGCAGGTCCTTCTGCATCTCAGTCAAAACATATCCGCTCATGGCAGTATCTCCTTTCGGGTCGGTCACTGGAATTTTGGGGGGCGCTTTTCCAGGAAGGCAAACACGCCCTCCCGGAAGTTGGGGGAGGCGGCGCATTCGGCCTGGAACTCCTGCTCCAGGGCCATGTAGTCCCCAAAGTCCTTCCAGCCGGTCTCCCACTCCATCCGCTTGACGGCCCTGTAGCAGCTGGAGGGACCCGCCGCCAGTCGGAGGGCAAACTTCATGACCTTCTCCTCCAGCTCCGCCTCAGGCACCACCCGGTAGGCAATGCCGTACTCCAGGGCCTTTTCAGCACTCACGGGCTCGCCCGTCATGCACATCTGGACGGCCCGGGCGTCGCCCACCGCCTTGGCCAAGGCGTAGAGCCCGCCGGTGTCGGGCAGCAGCCCCACACCCACAAATGCTTCGATGAATTTGGCGTTGTCGGCGGCAAAGCAGAAGTCGCAGCACAGCGCCAGGCTGCACCCCGCTCCGGCGGCGGCGCCCCGCACGGCGGCAATGACCGGCTTTCCGGAGGTCTTGATGGCCACTGGCAGCCGGGAGGAATTGCGCATGTTGGCCGCCATATCCAGGGTCCCGTTCTCCAGCCCTTCCCGGAAAGAGCCCAGCTCTCCCCCGGCACAGAATGCCTTGCCCGCGCCGGTGAGGACCATCACCCGCACCCCGTCGTCGGCCTCCGCGGCGGTGATGGCCTGGTAGAGCTCCTCGATGATCTCATCGTTGATGGCGTTGAGGGTCTTGGGGCTGTTGATGGTGATGACGGCCACGCCGTCCCTCACCTCATAGAGGATCTTTTTGTATTCCATAGAACATTCATCTCCTTGGTGATGTCAGCAGATGCCGAATGTGGAGGACAGAAACGCCAGGATAAAGCACAGGACCAGGGGCCAGACGGTGTTGAGCCAGAACATGTTAAAATAGGCCTCTTTCTGGGTGAGGCGTGCCTGATTGAACTCGTTGATCAGGGTGGCGCAGCTGGGCAGGGAGTCCAGGCTGCCGGAGGCCACCACGGAGATACGGTGGATGACGCCGGGATTGATGCCCAGTTCCAGGAAGTGTTGGCCCAAATTCTCCAGGGCGATGTTCAGGCCGCCGGAGGGGGAGCCGGACATGGCGGCGGCGATGGCCACGGCGATGACGATCTGATACTCGGCGGGGCCCGGGAGATTGAAGAGCTTCTCGATGATCCAGGCATAGCCGGCAGTGGCGGCCACGCAGCTTCCAAAGCCGATGACCATGGCGGTAACGAAGCCGGAATTGATGGCCTGGCTGGTACCGGTCCCCATCAGGGCGATGGCCTCCTTGAGGCGGAACCGCTTCTGGACCAGGCCGAAGTCGACAAGGGCCACCACGATGCCCACAAAGCAGGCGATGGTGACGCCCATATCCAGGACGTTGAGGACGACGAGGAGTACGATGGAGGGGAGCAGCGCAGCCAGCAGATTCATGGGTTCCGGATTTTCAAACTGCACTTCGGAGATCCCTTTTCCCGTGGGGAGAAAGCCCTCGCCGCTGGCCTTGATCTTCCTGACCTGGATGGTGAAATAGACATGGCCGAAAAGGATGGAAAGGACCACGGCGAACAGTCCCAGCACAGGTCCGGACATCGCGTTGGTGCCCAACCAGCCGGCGGCCACGGCGTTGTTGGCGGAGGGGGAGCCGGGGATCATGGTCATGGACAGGGCGGCGGTGCCGAAGGCGCCCACAGTGTACATCTTCCACGGCACGTTCAGTTCCTCATACATCTCCTTGACGATGGCAATGATGGTGAAGAAGGCCACAAAGATCATCACGCCTCCGTAAGTGATGACCACGCCCACTAGCACGCAGCACCACAGAGCGGCGTAGGTCTCATGGCCGGGAAACTTTTTGGCCAGCTTGGCCAGGGCCAGTCCGATGGAACGGGCCGCGCCGCTGGCTGCCATCAGATTGGCAAAGACAGCGCCGGTGAGGAACATGAGGAAATAATTCTTGATGAAATTGGTGGCGCCGGTCATATAGGCGCCGGTCATGCCGTCGTACACATCCATACCGGCGGTCAGCAGGACCACCATGGCCATAATGGGCGCCATCACCGTTGGGGGGAACCCCTGGTAACACAGATAGATAAAGATGATGACGCAAACCAGCAAAATCAATACCGCAGGAATACCCGTCACAAAAATCCCTCTCTCTACATTTTATTGGGACCGGCGCCCGGAGGGACCGGCCGCGGGTGTCATTTCAGGGCGGCAATCTGCTCCCGGGTGTAACCCAGGCCGGTCAGGACCTCTTCGGTGTCCGCGCCCAGGGCGGGGGCGATGCGCTGAGCGGGGGGCTCCTCATCACCGAACTGGACGGGCACCCGGGGCACCACCAGGTCGTCGCCGTTCTCCAGCGTGACCCGGGTGAGGTAGTCGTTGGCCCAGGCCTGCTCGTCGTCATAGAGCTCGTTGGGCCCCAGCAGCCGGGAACAGACGATGCCGTTTTGGGAGAAGGCGCTCATCAATTCGTCTGCGGTCATCCTGCCCCAGGCCTCTGCGATGAGGGCGCAGACCTTGTGGTAATTGGCCCGGGCGGCATCCCGCTCGTGGAGCATGGGATCGCCGATGTAGGACTCCAGGCCGATGAGCCGGAACACCTTGGGATAGAGATCGCTCCAGGAGGGGCTGGATGCCATCACCCAGTAGCCGTCCTTGCTCTTGTAGGGGGGCACCAGGGGGTCGGTGTGGATCTCCTTGGGGAATTTCAGCCCGTACCGGGGCTGACCGCAGATGAGACCGATGCTGTTGTACCACAGGGCGGCGGAGTAAAGGGAGGTCTGGATGTGCTCGCCCCTGCCGGTGCGTCCCCGCTTGATGAGGGCCGCCAGGATACCGTCCAGCATGATGGCGCCGCAGGCGCCGTCGCCAAAGCCGGGCTGGGGCTTGAAGGGCTTGTCGTCGGCCAGGGTCCACTCCACCAGGGTGCCGCTCTTGGCCCAGAAGGAGGCGATGTCAAAGCCGGGGAAGTCCTTTTCCGGCCCCTTCTGACCGAAGGCGCCGAAGTGGACATAGATGAGGCCCGGGCACTCCTCCCGGAGAGCCTCATAGCTCAGCCCCAGCTTCTCCAGGGCCTTGGTGCGGGTGTTGGTAATGAATACGTCGGCGCTCCGGATGAGTGTCTTCATGACGGCCTGGCCCTCGGGGGTTTTCAAATTCAGGGCCACACTCTTTTTGTTGATGTTCTCCACCTCGAAGATGGGATTGTTGTCCGGCCCGGCCGGCATCTCGTAGCCGGGCCCCACATAGCGCCAGGGCTCCCCCTTGGGGGGCTCCACCTTGATGACCTCCGCGCCCCAGTCCGCCATGATCCGGGCCGCCTTGGGCACGGCCACATGGGTGCCCAGCTCCACGACCCGGATTCCCTCCAGATGATTGCTCATAGGAATACCCTCCTCCTAGAAATTGGATCTGTCCGAACCTTCCGGTCCGGTCGCGTCACACCTGCTATCATGCAAGGTTCATGCCAACTCGAAATTTGTGCAGATCGCCGATTTTCTTTTTGTTTTTGGCGCTGTTCTCCCCCTGTTTTCCCAAAATAAAGGAGATTTCCGTGTTCTGATGTGTCCGGGTATCCGCCGCCGTGTCCGAATGTGTTCCAGGCCGGAGGCGCCCGGCCGGCAAGGTCTTTTTTTGCTTTGTCTCACCCCATCCGGCACAGAACAGGACACTTTTGACACATATTGAAACACGTGGACAGGCCGACGTGGTGGAGCGGTTGATTTTTTCCCTCCTGACATGTCATAATGGACTGGAACAGCCGGACTGCGGTTCGGACATAGGACAAAGGGGGCAGGCGGCGTGGAATTTTTCAGGCTGGGCGCAGAGGAAAAGGCACGGTTTTATCAAAAGATCCTGCTGGAGGTGGGGCGTCTGGCCCCCATCATGCTCATCGACGCGGACGGGAACTTTATCTTCGCCTCCGATGCCTTTCTGACCGATATGGGCCTGGAGGCGGAGGACCTGAGGCACAAGAGCGCCTATGACCTGGTGGCGGAGAAGTACTACGACCGCTCTCCCAGCCTGAAGGCGCTGGCGGAGGGGAAGGACTGCGGGGAGCTCTCGGAGTCCAAGGACGGCTTTCCCGTCTACACCGAGACCAAGCTGCTCCGCAATGAGCAGGGCGAGGTGGAGTATGCCCTGTGTCACTCCCTCAAGCCCGCCAGCATCGACCACGAGGTGGAGCTTCTCCGCCATCAGGTGGCCTACTACCGGGGAGAGGTGGCCGAGCTGAAGAACCGGCTTCGGTCCGGCCCCCAGACCATATACCAGAGCGAGGCCATGCGGCGGAGCATCGTGACGGCGGACCGAGTGGCCAAGGCGGACACGGCGGTGATGCTCACGGGGGAATCCGGCGTGGGCAAGGACCTGATGGCCCGGCACATCCATGAGCGCAGCGCCCGTTCCGGTAAGCCCTTTGTGCCGGTGTGCATTCCCATGATGTCCCCTTCCCTGCTGGAGTCGGAGCTCTTCGGCTATGTGGAGGGGGCCTTCACCGGCTCCATGCGGAAGGGAAAAACGGGCCTTTTCGAGGCCGCCAACGGCGGTACGGTCTTTTTGGACGAGGTGGGGGACATCCCCCTGGAGCTCCAGGTCAAGCTGCTGCGGGTGCTGGAGAATCAGGAGATCATCCGGGTGGGTGGCACCGAGCCCACCCATCTGGATATCCGCATCATCTCGGCCACCAACCGGGACATCCCGTCCATGGTGGAGCAAGGGCTCTTCCGGGAGGACCTGTATTACCGCCTGGGGGTCATCCAGCTTCGCATCCCGCCGCTGCGGGAGCGGACGGGAGACGTACCGCTTCTGGCGGACTTCTTCCTCCACAAACTCAACCAGAAATATCACTCTCACAAGTGTCTCGCGCCCGGTGCGCTCTCCCTGATGGAGCGTTACGACTGGCCCGGGAATGTGCGTCAGCTCCGCAATGTGGTGGAGCAGTCGGTGGTCCTCAGCGACGGGGATTTTATCCGGGAGCAGGATATCTCCCGCCTGATCCGGGGCGTGCCCGGCCGGCCCCCTGTCTCTCCCTCCGGGGCGGCGGCCGGGTCCTCCACCCATCCGGTCCCCGTTCCGGAGGCCGCCTCCGCGCCGGATGTGGTCAGTGAGGCCAGCCGGATCGAGCGGCAACAGATCGTGGACGCCCTGGTGCGGGCCCACGGGAACAAAAAGAAGGCGGCCGAACTGCTGGGGATCTCCCGCAGCAAGCTCTACCGCCGCCTGAACACTTTTTGACGCCTTCCTCTTATGGCACACGAAGGCCCGCGGTCTCCCCGATGCGGGGAGGCCGCGGGCCTTTCACACGCGCTTCTCTCTTCTCTCTTGTTTGGCTCAGCCGTCTGCGGCGGCCAGCACATCCCGGATGATGGCGTTGAATTTCCGGGCGTCCCAGGCGCTGCGCCCGATGAACAGCCCGTCGATGTTCTCCATCCGGATCAGACCCACGGCGTTGTCCGGGTTGACGCTCCCCCCGTAGAGGAGGGGCACCGCCTGACCCGCCTGCTCGCCGTAGAGCTCCGTCAGGGTGCGCCGGATGGTGTCGTGGCGCGCTTCGGCGTACTCCTTGGTGGCGGGCACGCCGTGCTCTCCGATGGCCCAGACGGGCTCATAGGCCACCCAGAGCCGCTCCGCGCCCCCGGCGCCCAGGCCGTAGAGCCCCGCCTTGAGCTGGGTGCGGAGCACCTCGTCGGCCAGTCCACGCGCCTTCTCCTCCGCGGTCTCTCCGATGCACAGCAGGGCGGTGAGCCCGTATTCCGCCGCGCACAGGACCTTGCGGTTCACCATCTCGTCCGTCTCCCCCAGCACATGCCTGCGCTCGGAGTGACCCAGCTCGGCGATGTCGGCCCCCACCTCCAGCAGCATTTTGGGGGAGATCTCGCCGGTGTAGGGGCCCTCCCCGGCCCAGCCCATATTCTGTCCGCCCAGCCGTACCAGCTCCCTCGGCGCGCAGCGCCGGGCGGATTCCAGGGCGGTGAAGGATGGGATGACGAAGAGCTCCAGCGCCTCCCGGCTCAGGTCGCCGGTCAGGCGGCAGAGTTCCTCCAGGTAGGACGCCGTGTCGGCCACGCCCTTGTACATCTTGGTGTTGGTGCCCAGGTAGACCTTTTTCCCTTTCACCTGAGTCACCCGCTCACTTCATGTTCTCGCGCTCGATGTCGAGAATGGCCTGTACCTTGGGGGTGGAGGAGCCGTCCTGAAACTCCAGGGTGATCCACTCCCTGAGGATCTTCTTGGCCAGCTCCGGCCCGATGACCCGGGCGCCGAAGCAGAGGACATTGCCGTTGTTGGAGAGGATGGACCGCTCGGCGGAGAAACAGTCGTGGCCCACCGCGGCCCGGATGCCGGGGAACTTGTTGGCGGTGATGCACATGCCGATGCCGGTGCCGCACACCAGCACCCCCCGCTTGGCGTAGCCGCTGCGGATGATGTTCTCACACACCCGCTTGGCCACAAGGGGGTAGACGGTGGGGTCGGAGGCGTCCATGCACCCCTCGTCCTCCACCGTGACCCCCTGCTCCTTCAGGCAGGCGATCAGGGTGTTCTTTAACTCGACGGCCGCGTTGTCGCAGCCCACTACGATGGTCATGGCGGAATCTCTCCTTTGCCCCCGCGCCCCTCAGCCCTTCTTGTAGTAGGGGGAGCGGCAGGGCATATCGTAATAGTTCTTCAGTTCGTCGTCCAGCTTCAGGATGGTGACGGAGGCTCCCGCCATCTCCAGGGAGGTGACGTAGGTGCCCACGTCCATATCGTGGACCTGAATGCCCTTCTCCTGGAGGAGCCGAGCCAGCTTGCGGTTCATGACGTACAGCTCCAGCAGGGGGGTGGCGCCCAGGCCGTTGACCAGGGTGCACACGGTGTCCCCGGCCTGGATGCCGGAGTCCTCCAGGATCTTCTCCACCAGCTCCTCCACAATCTCGTCCGCGGTCTGGAGCTTCACCCGGCGGACGCCCGGCTCGCCGTGGATGCCCAAGCCGTACTCCATCTCGTCGTCGGCCAGGGTAAAGATAGGCTTATCCTCGCCGGGGATGGTGGCGCCGGAGAGGCCCACGCCGATGCTGTACACGTTGTCCCGGGCCTTGCAGGCCACCCGGTAGGCCTCCTCCAGGTCCAGCCCCGAGGCGGTGGCGGCGCCGGCGATCTTGATGACCAGCACGTTGCCGGCGATGCCCCGGCGGTCCAGGTAGTTCTCCTTGGACGCGGAGGCCACGTCGTCCCACACCCGCACGGTCTTTACCGGGATATCCATATCGCCCAGCATCTCACCTGCGATGTCAAAGTTCATGTTGTCGCCGGAATAGTTGCCGTAGACGAAGAGGATACCCTTGCCCCGGTCCACGGCCTGGGCGGCCTGAAGGATGCTGCCGGGGTCGGGGGAGGTGAACACGCTGCCGGCCACGGAGGCGTCGGCCAGATTTTCTCCCACAAAATAGCCGAACATGGGCTCATGGCCGCTGCCGCCGCCCACGATCATGGCGGGTTTGTCCTTGAGGTTGCGGACCCGGATGGCGGAGGCACCCTCCACCTGTACATAGTCTTTGTTGGCGGCCAGGAAGCCCTCCATGGCCTCGCTGACGCAGTCCTCGGGCAGATTCATGATTTTTTTCGGCATATCCCTCACCTCACAGCTTCTGTACGTATTCGGCCATAGAACGGAAGATGATCCAGGTGGAGGTGGCGCCGGCGTCCGGGTGGCCCAGCGCGCGCTCCATCAGGGATTTGGCCCTTCCATACTTGGCCTGATAATTCTTGGTGGCCTCCATGCCCTCCCGGGCCGCCTCGGCCGCCTGGGAGAGCATCTCGCCCAGGTCGCTGGTCCCGGCGCAGGACTTCATCCGCTCCACGGCTGGCTCCAGGGCGTCCACCATGGTCTTGTCGCCCACCTGCGCCTTGCCCCGCTCCTTGATCTGGGCCAGGCTCCCCTCCAAAAGCTCGATGAGGGCCGCGCCGTCGAGACTGCTGCGCTCGGGCTTTCCCTTGGCCCCGCCCATGAACATGGTGCCGAAGATCACGCCGGAGGCGCCGCCCATGCTCATGAGCATGGTCTTGCCCATCTCCTGGAACAGGGCATAGACATTGGAGCCGCTCTCCATGCTCAGCAGCTTTTCCTTGGCCTTCTTCATGCCCCGCTCCATGCCGATGCCGTGATCGCCGTCGCCGATCTGGCTGTCCACCTCCGTCAGGAGGGCCTTGCTGTCGATGATCTGCTCCGCCACGTAGAGGAGCATATCCCTGACCTGGGCGTAATTGAGTTGCTCCATTGCAATTCCATTCCTTTCCTGTAATCGGTTTATTTGCTCTGGCCCAGTTCCTCCGCCACTTCATAGATGAGCGCATTGAGATAAGAGCCGCCGTGGGCCAGACAGCAGCCGGGCGCGAAGATGAAGCGGTTGGAACCGTTCTCCTTTTCCGCCTCCAGGAAGCGCCGCTTGAGAACGGCCTTCACCGCCTCGCGGTCGTTTTCGGGAGTGATGAAGTCGTGGTCCTGATCAAAGCCGGCGATGATGATCTTGTCGGTCTTGGCGCGCACGTCGGCGATGGTGGTGACCTCTTCCGCCGGCACGCCCACGGGACAGCACTCCCAGTTGAGGGCCTGAAGCAGGTCGTCGCTGTAAGAGAGGTAGCGGTCCATGCGCAGGTTCCGCGAGCCGTGGATGTGGGCCATGTTGAACCAGGTGTGCCCTTTGCAGTGCTCCAGGATGCGGGCCTCATAAGGCTGGCAGAACTCCTCATACTGGGCGTCGGTGAGGAGGTGGGACATGGAGTACTGATTGGCCAGGAAGATGCCGTCGATCCCCTCGGCAAAGAGGGCGTCGAGGTAGATGAAGTTGGTCTGGGTCATGGCCTCCAGGGCCTTGTGCAGGGCGTCGGGGTCCTCGGCCATCAGATGGAGCATGGGCACGGGGTCCAGGCATCCGGCGCACTCCTGGACGGCGGTGAGGGGATTGAAGATGGTGGCCACGATGGGCAGGCGGTCCTGGTAGTAGTCCTTCAGGTTCCGCAGGATCTTCAGCTCCCGCTGCCACACGGGGTTGTCGATGCCCAGCACGGGCAGGTTCCGGGCATCGGCGGCGGAGCGGATGGGGTAGCGTTTGATGGTGCCGCTCCACATGGTGTTGACTTTGGAGAACGCAATGTCACCGCCGTAGGCCTCGGTGTAGAAGTGGCCGTTGGTCATGATCTTGATAAAATCCCACTTGTTCAGGTCGGTGGAGGCGATGAGCTCCCGGGTGAAATCCGTCACATTGCGGTCCACCAGAGGCATGTGGTACCACCCGCCGATGGGGGTGCGGTCGATGGGGCTCCCATCCAGTAAGGCTTTGATGCGCTGTGTTCCTGTCATCATCCTGCTGACTCCCTTTCTCGTAATGCCGATTCGTTGAGTTTGAATTTTTCGATCCAGCGGTAGAGCGTGGCGCGGCTGACGCCCATCTCCTCCGCGATCTTTTCCTTGGTCATGCCCGCGCCCAGCAGCCTGCGCAGCTGGGACTCGATGCTGTCCTCCACGATGCCCCTGTTCTGGGGCCGGAGGCTCTCCTCCGGGAAGAAGGCGGCCAGCTCCTCCAGACCCAGTTCCTCCCCCTCCGCCCGGATGACGATGCGCTCGGCGGTCTCCCGGATCTCCTGGACACCGCCCTCCCAGCGCCGCCGCTCCAGAAAGCTCCATGCCTCCCCGCCCACCCGGATGGGCGGCTGTCCGTAGATGCCGCAGTAGCGCTCCAGGTACTTCTCAAAGTAGAAGCGGATGTCCTCAGGCACCCCGCTCACCTGCGGGATAGAGATCTTGTTCCGGGAGATCATGTTGTAGAGCTCCATGGAGAAGCGGTCCTTCTTCACCTGCGCGTACAGGTTCCGGCCGCTGGTGGCGATGACCCTCACATGGGCGGGCGCCTCGTCGTCCCAGCTCCCCCGCAGGGATTTTGCCAGCTTGTTTTGCAGGTACATGGGCAGGTGGTCGATGCCATAGAGGTACACCACGCTCTCCTGGCTGAGGAAGAGGACGCCCGGGGAGCCCTCCTCCCGGTCCAGCAGCACCGTCTCCAAAATACGCTCGTCCTCGGAGCAGTCCACCTTGACGATCTGGTAATTGTCCTGGATAGAGCGCATGAACAGGAGCCTTGCCAGCGCGTCGGCCTGCCTGCGGTCCGGGCACTCCACCAGGATGGAGAGCTGGTTGCGCATGGCCCGCTGGGTGTTCAGCTTGGCCCGCTCCATGGCGGGGCTCCTGCCGAAGAACTGGTCCACCAGCTCGGGGGAATAGGTGCTCTGGGTCTGGTAGCGGAGGAACGGGAGGGCATCCACCTTGTCGAAGATGTAGAGGAAAAGGGGGCCCTCCTCTCCGACCGCCATGCTCTGGATGCCCCGGAGGTGGAGCACCTCCGGCCCCTTCTTGTAGAAAGAGTTGTCGATGAGGCTGCGCTTCTCCCCCTCCGGAGGGGCCTGGAGCTTCCAGCGGGTAAAGATCTCGTCGATGCGGCTGCCCACCACGGCCTGTCCGTCGGAGAAGAAATCCATAAAATATCGGTTGGCGAAAAAGACCACGCCGGAGGAATCGGTGATGGCCGCAGCCTCATTGACGCTGTCCAGCACCACCCGAAACTTGGTCCGGACAGCCTGGAGCAGGCGGCTGTTGGAGGCGCTGCGCACCATCTCGGAGATCAGAATCGAAATCTGCTGGAGGAAATCGATGACCGGCGTCTGCTTCTGCTGGAAGGACACCACTTGGTTGGGCTCCACCAGCAGGGCGATGGCGCCGATGCACTCCCCGCCGCACATGATGGGGGTGCCGAACACACCGCCCAGCTCGCAGGTGGTGTAGTCCGGACAGTTCACACAGTCGGTGAAGTACTTTCGGTCATAGATCATCTGCAGCTTCTGGGTGGTAACGATGTTCCCCACCACAGAGTTAATCCTGATGTCGGCGGAGTTGTACCGGTAGTGGAAGGTGTTCACGATCCGGTTGAGGTACTTGTCCACCACGATGACGTCTGCGCCCAGGACCCCCTTCAGGGACTGGGCGAGGGTGCCGATCTCCTCCTTATAGGGCAGCAGCGCGAACTGCTCCCCGTTCTCCCGGGCCATATCGCGCATCAGGCTGCACTCCTCTCTTTCCGGCCCCGCCGGGCTTTTTCAGGCGTCCTCCGTCATGAGGAGGAACTCGTCGATCTGTCCGGCCACCATGGCCAGGCTCTCCGCCCAGAACGCCTTTTGGGTCACGTCGATGCCGGCCACCGCTGCAGCCTCCTCCACGGTGGACACCGTAGTGGAGCGCAGGAAGGTGCGGTACTTCTCGACGAAGGGCGCCCCCTCCTTCTGGTAGCGGGCATAGAGCCCGGTGGCCAGCAGGGCGCCGAAGGCGTAGGGGAAGTTGTAGAAGCTCAATGTGGTGTAATAGTAGTGGACCTTGTTGACCCACATATAGGGATGGAGGCACGCGGGGTCCAGCCCGGGGCCGTAGGCCGTTTTTTGGGTCTCGGCCATGATCTGGCACAGCCGCTCCGGGAAGAGGAAGCCCCCCTTGCGCTCCTCGAACACCTCCCTCTCGAAGAGGAAGCGGGAGTAAATGTCGCAGATGACCTGGGTGTAGTCCTGGAGCCGCTGCTCCAGCAGCGCCAGCTTCTCCTGTCCCCGGGCCCGGGCAATGGCCGCGTTCATGACCAGGGTCTCGTTGAAGTTGGAGGCCGTCTCGGCCACGGGCATGGTATAGGTCCGGTTCAGGGGCCGGTGGTCCTGGATGAGGTGCCCGTGGTAGGCATGTCCCAGCTCGTGGGCAATGGTCACCACTCCGTCCAGATTACCCTCAAAGTTGGTCAGCACCCGGCTCTGCTTCTGATTGGAGAGATTCCGGCAGAAGGCGCCGCCGCTCTTCCCCGGCCGGGGATAGAAGTCGATCCAGTGCTCCCGGAAGGCCCGGTCCACCATCTCGCCCAGATCGGGGGCGAAGGCGCCCAGCAGCTCCACCAGGTAGGCCCGCGCCCCCTCGGTGTCGAAGCGCTGCCCGCTCTCCCCCAGGCCGGCGCACAGCTCGTACCAGGGAAGGCCCTTTTCATAGCCGAGCACCCTGGCCTTCCTGCAGAGATAGGCGTGGAATTTGGGGAGGGCGTCCTCCACCGCGCCCCACAGCGCCTTGAGGGTTTCCGACTGCATGCGGCACTGGGCCATGGTCATGGTCATCACGTCGCCGTAGCCCCGCAGCTCGGCCATCAGGTTCATGTGCTCCTTGACGCCGTTGAGGGCGAAGGCCATCCCCCCCTCGATGCTCTTGGAGCAGGCGAGCTCCGCCTCGAAGGCGGCCTTGCGCAGGGCCTTGTCCGGGCTGTGGATGAAGCCCCGGAGCTGGGTCAGCGTGTATTCTTTTCCGTTCATGGGCGCGTGTGCGAAGGAGGTAAGGTAGCCCCGCAGGTCGGTCCAGGCGCCGCCCGCGCAGCCCTGCATCCGGCCCAGGAGCTCCTCGGCGGAGGTATCCAGCATGTGCCGGCCCTTTTCCGCCTCCTCGCCGATGAAGAAGCGGTAGTCCGCCAGGATGGGGTGGGCGGCATAGTCCGCCTCGGTGAGGACGAGCCCTCCCATCCAGCGGCGCACCAGAGCGGCCTCCCCCGCCACGCTGCCGAACAGCTTTTTCAGCCGCCCCATGGCGCTCACCGCCTGGCTGTCCCCGGCATCGGCCTCCCGGCGCATGTCGGTGAACTTCTGCAGGTCGGCGCCTACCACCCACATCGCTTCCTCCCGGCCCAGCAGGTCGGCCAGCGCCGCCGCGTCCAGGCCGTCCAGGCTCCGGACCTGCTGCCGGTATGCCTCCATCATCCCGTCCAGGCGGGCAATGTCCGCCTCAAAGGCCGGGTCGTCAAATCCGTTGTACAGGGCGCTCAGATCCCAGCGCCCCTCGTTTGCTTCCATGCCGTTCTCGCCCTCCTTACAGCCCCTGGATCAGGTTCTTGAAGAAGTCCACCCCGTTGGGGATGGTGTCCAGGTCGATGTTCTCGTCGATGGCGTGGCACCGGACCTGCTGATCCGCGCTGATCCGATAGGCGGTAAAGCGCAGACAGTTGGGGCACAGACTCACGAAATGCTTGGTGTCTGTACCGCCGGAGAGCAGGAAGGGCAGCACCTCGGTGCCGGGCCATGCGGCCTGGATGGCCCGCTCCACCCGGGCGAAGGCCTCTCCCCTGGGGTCGGTGACGGGGCTGGGCTCGTTGGAGCGGAGGACCTCCAGTTCCACCTGATGCCGGTCCGCCACCGTCTGCAGGGCCGCCACCGCCCCGGCCACCGCCTCGCCGGGGGCCACGCGGATGTTGCAGATCACATAGGCCTCCTGGGGAATGACGTTGGCGGCCTGGGAGCCGCCGGCCATGGTGAAGGCGATGGTGGTGCCCAGCATCTCCTTCTGCCGCTCCCCCAGGCTCTCCTGCCAGCCGGGGCGCTCCTCGGCGATGGCGGTCAGGTAGGCCCGCTCCCCCTCGTCGGCGGAGAGGGCCGCCATGCGGCGGTACATCTCGGCGCTGGCGCTGCTGAGGCGGACGGGGAACAAATCGGTGTTCTCCACCTCGCACATGAAGGCGCCCAGGCGGGGCAGCGGCGTCCCCTTGCCGGGGATGCTGGCGTGGCCGCCGGGCCCCCGGGCCACACACTTGACGTCGATATAGCCCTTTTCCGCCACCGACACCATGGCCGCGTGGCCGTCGAAGCCCGGCACCGGGCAGGGCTGGATGGACGAGCCCTCGTCCACCAACATCTCGGGGACGATCCCCTGCTCCCGCAGGAAGTCCACGATGAGGGTATTGCCGCCGGTCTCCTCCTCATGGCTGGCGGCGATGTACACGTCCCACTCGGGGGTGTACCCCGCCTCCATGAGCTCCTCCACCGCCTGGAAGATGTCGTGGAGGTTGCCCTTCACGTCCAGGGCCCCCCGGCCCCACAACTTCCCATCGGCGATGGTGCCGGAGAAGGGGGGATATTTCCATGCGCCGGGCGCCTCCACCACATCCTGGTGGCTCATGAGCACCAGGGCCCTCCGGGTCTTCCCGGGCCAGCAGAAGAGCAGGCTGCTCTCAAATTCCCACCGGCGGCAGCCCTCGAACACACGGGGGAAGAGCTCCGCCATCACGGCGTGGAGGCGGTCGAAGTTCTCCTTGTCCGCTCCGGGCCGCCGCACCGTGTCCACCTGGATCATGCGCGCGATTTGCCGGGCATAGCGCATGGCCCGGTCCTGGTTTTCCATTTGATTCACGCTCCCAAGCTTTCCATATGGCCGCGCGCCCTTGTGCGCGGCATTTCCCCGGACCTGTGTCGGCCCGGGACTTCCTTTCCTCCATCGGCGGGACCGTTCCTTTCGGCCTCCGCTTCAGGGTCCGTCTGTCTATTGGCAGTCTGCCCGGCGGGCGGGCCCTAGTCGATCATAATGTGCAGGATTTCCCTGTCGGTCTCCCGCATGCCGTCCTTGCCCAGGCGGCCCACCACGCCGATGGTCTCCTCCACGCCCTTTTTGAGGATGCCGTCGCCGCCCCGGAACTGCTGCTGGTTCTTGATCATCTGGTAGCCCAGCAGCGCCGCGTCTAGGCCAATGGCGATCTTGCCGGCGCAGGAGGCCTTGGCCCCGTCGCAGACCACGCCGGAGGAGATGGCCAGGCAGTTGACGATGGTGTGCTCGATCTCATATTCGCCGCCGCCGAGCAGGAAGGCGATGGCTGCCCCGGCCGCCGCGCCGGCGCTGATGGCGCCGCAGTAGGCGGAGAGGGAGCCGATCCCGGCCTTCTGGTGGACGGCCACCAGATTGGAGATGACCAGGGCACGGAGGAGGGTATCCTGGTCCTTGCCCAGCTCCCGGGCGTACTCCACCACGGGCACGGACACGGTGATGCCCTGATTGCCGGAGCCGGAATTGATGACCACCGGCAACTCACAGCCGCCCATCCGGGCGTCGGACCCGGCGGCGGCCTTGGCCTTGCAGCGGGTGGCCACGCCGTCTCCGAACTCCCGCAGGAGTACCTTGCCCACGTTGCCGCCGTAGCTGCTCTTGAGGCCCTCCTCGCAGATGGCCATGTTATAGTTCACCTGGCGCTCCAGCACGTCCCGCACGTCGTCCAGGTCCACGGTCCGGGCAAACTCCACGATATCCCGGATGGTGAGCAGCCGCTTCTCGGGGGAGACCTCGCCGATGGAGCTGGAGGTGTCCACCGGCTTTTCCAGCAGTACGGCGCCGTTTTTTTCGATGAGGACCACGTCGGTGTGGTGGTTGACGATCCGCACCCGGGCCCAGTCGTCCCCGGCGTGGAGGGTGACGATGAGGTCCAGCACCAGGCCGCTGTCCAGAAGGGAGACCTTACACACCCCCCGGCCCACCATGTCGTGGATGCGGGCCTTCTGCTCCCCGCTCACCACGCTGATGACCTCCAGGGCCTTCCCGGCGTCCCCGGCCACGACCCCGGCGGCCACCGCCGCCTCAATGCCCTTGAGCCCGTTGGTGTTGGGCACCACCACGCTCTTGACGTTTTTGATGAGGTTCCCGCTGGCCTGGACCTCCATGCGCTCCGGCATGGTCCCCAGGGTGTCCCGGGCCAGGGCGGAGGCGTAGGCGATGGCGATGGGCTCGGTGCAGCCCATCGCGGGCACCAGCTCCTCGTGGAGGATCTTCACATAGGCGTTGTAGATTTCAGGCTTCACGACCGTTTTTCCCCCCGAATTTCTGCACCAGCCGGATGAGCATGGCGACGATCTTCTCCATATCCTGGATGGAGCAGTACTCATAAGGGCCGTGGGTGTTGAGGGCCCCGCAGCACAGGTTGGGGCAGGGCAGGCCCATGTAGGAGAGCCTGGCTCCGTCGGTGCCGCCCCGTACAGGGACGGCGAGAGGGGTGATGCCCTCCTCCTCCATGGCCTCCCGGGCCTTGTCGATGAGTTCCATGTGGGGCAGGATCTGCTCCTTCATATTAAAGTAGGAGTCCCGCACCGTGAGGCGTACCGTGTCCGGGCCGTATTGTGCGTTGAGCCGGTCCCGGACCTCCCCCAGAAACGCCTTCCGGGCCTCGAAGCAGGTCCGGTCGTGATCCCGGATGATGTAGCTCAGCTTGGCGTGGGCGATGTCGCCCTCCATCTTCTGGAGGTGATAGAAGCCCTCGTACCCCTCGGTGTGGGCGGGGGTCTCCCCTTCGGGCAGCATGGCCTGGAAGCGGGCCGCGATGAGGGCGGCGTTTTTCATCTTGTTCTTGGCGTAGCCGGGATGGATGACGTTTCCCGTCATCTCCACCTCGGCGGCGGCGGCGTTGAAGTTCTCGTACTCCAGTTCGCCCAGCTCACCGCCGTCCACGGTGTACGCCAGGGCTGCGCCAAAGGCGGCGATGTCGAAGGCGTTGGCCCCGTGCCCCACCTCCTCGTCCGGGGTGAAGCCGATGCACAGCTTGCCGTGGGGCACCTCCGGGTGGGTCTGGAGATACTCCACCAGGGTCATGATCTCGGCCACGCCGGCCTTGTTGTCCGCCCCCAGGAGGGTCGTGCCGTCGGTGACGATCAGGTCCTCCCCCAGGTGCTTGTTCAAACTCTCGTATACGTCGGGGCCCATGGTCATGCCCAGGGCCTCGTTGAGGACGATGGTCCCGCCGTCGTAGTCCTTCACGATCCGGGGCCTGACCCCCGCGCCGCTGGTCTCGGTGGCGGTGTCCATATGGGCGATCAGGCCCAGGGCCACCCCCTCCCCACCCTCCGGGAGGTTGGAAGGGAGGGTCCCCATGACGTAGCAGTGCCCGTCCACACGGGCGTCCTCCACACCCAGGGACCGGAGCTCCTCCGCCAGGAGCCGGGCCAGATCCCACTGGCACTCGGTGCTGGGGATCTGCTCCCGCCCCGCGGCGGACTGGGTGTTGACGGCCACGTACCGGAGAAAACGTTCCTCTACCCGCATTTTGATCCTCTCCTTATGATTCGTAGAGGAAGCAGGCCACCTGATGTCCGGGTTCCTGTTCCTTCAGCGAGGGGCACTCCTGCCGGCACCGGTCGGTGCAGTGGGGGCACCGGGAGGCCAGCGGACAACCCACCTGGTCCCCGATGGGACTGGGGATGTCGCCCTTGAGCTCGATGGTCTTCTTCTCCTCAAAGGGGCTCGAGGGCGGCACGGCGGAGAGGAGCGCCCGGGTGTAGGGGTGGAGCGGATTGTCGTAGATCCCCTCGGCGCCGCACAGCTCCACCACCTGACCCAGGTACATGATGGCGATCCGGTCGCTGATGTGTTTGATGACGCTCAGGTCGTGGGAGATGAATACATAGGTGAGCCCGAACTCCTCCTGGAGCCGCCCGAAGAGGTTGAGCACCTGGGCCTGAATGGACACGTCCAGGGCGGAGACCGGCTCGTCGCACACCAGCAGGTCGGGATTAAGGGAGAGGGCCCGGGCGATGTTGATGCGCTGGCGCTGGCCGCCGGAGAACTCGTGGGGGAAGCGGTGGACGTGCTGGGCGTCCAGGCCCACCACGCTCATGAGCTCCCGCACCCGCTCCTGCCGCTGGGCGCTGTCGGTGACGGTCTTGTGGATGATCATGGGCTCCTCCACGATCTTGCCGCAGGTCTTGCGGGGGTCCAGGGAGGAGTAGGGGTCCTGGAAGATCATCTGGATCTTCCGCCGCAGGGCCTTGCCCTGCCCGCCCCCCGCCTTGAAGTTGAGAGGCTTCCCCTCGAAGACCAATTGCCCGGAGGAGGGGGTGTGCAGCCCCACGATGCAGCGGCCCAGGGTGGACTTGCCGCAGCCGGACTCACCGATCACGCCCAGGGTCTCGCCCCGGTACACCTTCAGATTGACATGGGAGAGGGCGTGGAGGAGCTGGGCGCTCTCCCCGATCTTGCGGGAGCGCACCTTAAAGTTCTTGCACAGGTCACGGACTTCCAGCAGGACTTCCTGTTCAGCCACGGTCGGCTCCCTCCTCTCGTTCCAGCCGCTCCACGCCGTTCTGCCGGTGGCAGGCCACCAGATGACCCGGCGCGAGCTCCTTGAGCTCCGGCACACACTCGGTGCAGATGGTCTGGGCATAGGGGCAGCGGTTGTAGAAGTTGCAGCACTTGCCGGTGAGGCGCAGATCCGGCGGGGTGCCCGCGATGGTCTTGAGCGCGGTCTTGCGCTCGGTGGACAGGGACGGCATGGAGTCCAGAAGTCCCCAGGTATAGGGGTGCATGGGGCTGCCGTACAGGTCCTTCACCGACGCCATCTCCACGATCTTGCCGGCGTACATGACCATCACCTTGTCGCACATATCCCACACCACGCCCAGGTTGTGGGTGATGAGCATGAGTGCCATGCCGTTCTCCTTCTGGAGGTTCTTCAGCAGCCGGAGCACCTGGGCCTGGACGGTCACGTCCAGGGCAGTGGTGGGCTCGTCGGCCACGATGACCTTGGCGTTGCAGCACAGGGCCATGGCGATGATGACGCGCTGGCACATGCCGCCGGAGAGCTCGAAGGGATAGGCCTCAAAGCGGGCCTCCGGATTGGGGATCCCCACCGAGCGCAGTGCCTCGATGGCCACCTTTCTGGCCTCCGCCTTGTCCAGGCCCCGGTGGATGCGCAGGTTCTCCATCATCTGGTCCCCAACCCGGAACACCGGGTCCAGGGAGGTCATGGGGTCCTGGAAGATCATGCTGACATCCTGGCCGCGGTACGCCATGAGCTCCTTCTCCGAGAAGGAGAGCACGTCTCGGCCTTCGAATTTGATTTCGCCCTCCACGATGCGCCCCACCTTTTCCAACAGGCGGATGACGCACTTGGACATTACACTTTTTCCCGAGCCGGACTCGCCCACCACGCCCAGGGTCTCGCCCTTGTGGAGCTGGAAGCTCACGCCGTCTACGGCCTTGGCCACGCCGCTGGCCAGGAAAAAGTAAGTCTTGAGGTTATTGACCTCTAAAATCAGCTCGTCCATTTGCCTCTCCTTACTTTTTCATTTTCGGGTCCATCACATCGCGAATGCCGTCGCCCACCAGATTGAAGCCGATGACCGCAATGAAGATGAGCAGGCCGGAAATGGTCGCGATGTGGGGCGCCGTCGTCAGGCACCCGCGCCCGCCCCGGAGGATGTTGCCCCAGGAGGGGGTGGGGATGAGGATGCCCAGGCCCAGAAAGCTCAGGCTGGCCTCGGAGATGATGGCGCTGCCCACGCACAGGGTGGCGTAGACCACCACCTCAGAGACCGTGTTGGGCAGGATGTGGGAGAACATGATCCGCAGGGAGGACGCCCCCAGGATGCGCTCGGCGTTGCAGAACTCCTCGTTTTTGGTCACCATGACCTTGCTTCGGACCACCCGGGCGAACCGGGGCACATTGCCGATGCCGATGGCCAGAATGACGTTGAATACGCCGGAGCCCAGAATGGTCACCAGCAGGATGGACAGCAGGATGAAGGGGAAGGCGAACATGCCGTCCATGATGCGCATGATGACCGCGTCCACCACGCCGCCGGCGTAGCCGGAGATGAGCCCCAGCAGGATGCCGATGACGCCGCCCAGCACAGTGGCGCCGATGGCCACCACGATGCTCATCCGGGCGCCGTAGAGGAGCCGGCTGAGGAGGTCGCGCCCCAGGTCGTCGGTGCCCAGGATATGCCCCTCGGAGAAGGGCGGCAGGTAGGTCTGCAGGACGTTGATCTGATTGGGGTCGTGGGGGGAGAGCACCGGGGCCAGCACGCCCATGAGGATCATCAGACTGATGATGATCAGACCCACCACGGCCGACTTGTTGCGGCAGAATTTGTGCCAGGCATTGTTGGCCGTCCGCTCCTTGCGGATCATGGCGGCCTGGGCCTCCTTGGAAATGGAGCCGTTGAGGACTTTCTCTTCCATAACTGTTACATCCCCCCGTTCTCTGCGTCGATGGCCACCTTCGGGTTGATGACCATGTAGAGGATATCGGTGATCAGATTGATGATGACGAAGGCCAGGGCCACCACCAGGACCGTGGCCTGGATGAGGGAGTAGTCGCGGTTGTCGATGGCGGAGGAAATCATGGTGCCCATGCCGGGCCAGGAGAAGATGTTCTCGGTCAGCACCGCGCCGGCGAAGCACCCTGCAAATTGCATGCCAACCACGGTGAGGATGGGGGGCAGGGCGTTCTTGAGGGCGTGCTTCCAGACGATGGACTTCTCACTGACGCCGCGGGCCCGCAGGGCGCGGACGGAATCGCTACCCAGGGAGTCGATCATGCTCGAGCGGGTGATCCGCATGAAGGTTCCCATGGGGATCACCGCCAGGCACGCGCAGGGCAGGGCGATGTGGCGGAGAAATTCCACAAAGCCGCCCTGGGCGATGGTGACCATACCAAAGCTGGGCAGCCACCCCAGGTTCACCGAGAAGAGGAGGACCATCATGATCGCCACCCAGAATACCGGCGCGGACACGCCGAAGAGGGAGATGACGGTCAGGGCGTAATCCAGGATACTCGACTGTCTTCGTGCGGAGATGACCCCAAAGAATACACCCACCAGAATGGCGATGCACAGACTGGTCACCGAGAGCATCAGGGTGTTGGGCAGCCGGGCCTTGATCATATTCATGGCGCTGGTGTTGAAATAATAGGAGTCTCCGAAGTCGCCGTGGAGGATATCCACGAGATAGTGTCCGAACTGGACCGGGATGGGGTCGTTGAGCCCCAGCTCCTCCCGCAGCGCGTCGACCTTGGTGGCGTCGTACTGTTCACCCAGCATGGCCGCGACCGGATCGCCCGGGATCAGCCGCGTCGCCGCAAAGGTGAAAGTAATGACGACCAACAGCGTCGGGATGAGCTGCAGCAGGCGTTTCAGGATCACTTTTTGCATGGTAGTCCTACCTTTCGTCCTAAATTACGGCCTCCCGGCTGGAATTTTTGATAAAGGAAGCAGCATGAATCCCGGTGAATCCATGCTGCTTCCGGCTCTGTTATTTCACAAACCGGGTTTCTTTCTTTATTCAGTGACCCAAATGTTGATGCCGGTGCCCTCAAGCCCGCACACGCGCATGACGGACTTGTTTTCCTGCACATAGCCGTGGACGCGCTCGTTCAGGCCCCAGGAGAGGTAGGAGGTGGCGTAGAACACACCGATGTTGGTGTCCAGCGCCTCCTTGATGAGCTCGTGATAGAGCTCGGTGCGCTTGGCCTGGTCGGTCTCGGCGCCGGCCTCGTTGACGATCTTGTCGGTCTCAGGGTCGCTGTAGCAGAAAGCGTTGAAGTTGGTGTGCAGCTTGGCGGTGCTCAGGAAGTTGCCCACGAAGGTGCCGGGGTCGGCGGAGCCGCCCTGGCCGCCGATGAAGAGCTGCACGGTGTTGTTGAGGTAGCGGTCGGTGATCTCGGTGGAGGACAGGCTCTGGATCTCCACGTTGATGCCGATCTGACTCAGCATGGCCTGGATGATGGTGGCGGCGCGGACATAGGCGTCGGCGGTGCCCACAGTCAGCACCAGATCAAGGCCGCTGCCGTAGCCGGCCTCCTCCAGCAGGGCCTTGGCTCCCTCGGGGTCATAGGCGGGGACCAGGGACTCCAGGGAGGCGTCATAGCCCCAGGAGGTGATGGGCACGGGCAGATAGGAGGCGGCGCCGTCGCCGTTGGCGTACACGCCGTCGGCGATCTGCTTGCGGTCGATGGCCATGGAGATGGCGTCGCGGACCTTCTTGTCGGAGAGAACGGGATCGCTCAGGTTGAAGCCCAAGTAGGACAGGCGGCACTCAGGGGTCTGAGACAGGACCAAGCCAGCCGTGTCCTTGACCTGCTGGATGTAGTTGCCGCTGACGGTCAGCACGATGTCCACCTCTCCGGTGGTCAGGGCGTTCATGGCCTGGGCCTCGTCGGTGATGATGTAGTAGGTGATGGCGTCCAGATAGGGCTCCACACCCCAATAGTCGGGGTTCTTCACCAGCTTGGTGTACTGGTCGGGCACATGCTCGGAAATGATGAAGGGGCCTGTGCTGATGGGATGGGAGCCGAACTCTTCGCCCCAGCCCTCGACCTCCTCTTTGGGCACGATAATGCCGGAGGTGCTGGTCAGCTCATGGAGGAAGGTGGCGTTGGCGTTTTCCAGGTAGCAGACCACCTTGCCGTCCTGGACTTCGGCGTGGTCGAAGAAGGGCAGATAACCCCACCAGGACTCCTCATGGGCGCGGTTCAGGGACCAGGCCACGTCCTCGGGGGTCAGCTCGCGTCCGTCCTGATACTTTCCCTTCTGGAAGTGGACGCCCTCGCGAATGGTAAAGGTGTAGACCTTGCCGTCCTCGCTGATGGTCCAGTCGGTGGCCAGGCTGGGCAAATAGTCCACCGCATCGGCAGTCTCCTGGACCAGCGTGTCGCCATACTGGAGGCAGACCTGGTCGCAGGTGGTGCTGTTGGCCAGCACGGGGTCCAGGGCGCCGGCGTTGATGGTGCGGTTGAGGGCCACCTTCAGCTCGCCGCCGTAGACGGGCTCACCGGCGTCGGCGGGGGCGGAGGTATCGGCCGGCGCGGAGGTGTCCGCGGGGGCCGGGGTGGGGGTGGCGGTACCGGAGCTGCCTCCGGAGCAGCCGGCCAGGCTGCTTACCACAAGGGCGCCGCTGAGGATCAGTGCAAGTAGCTTTTTCATTTCACTTGGCCTCCTTTTGTTTGGATCTGTGCAGGTATCAAACCGGGACTTCCCGGATCAGCCGCCGTATTTGGCCTCCAGCTCCTCGGCCCGGCGGCGGATCTCCGCCACCGTGTCGTCCCGGAGGGTGACATTGACAGTGGCCGCGCCGGCCTCCAGATGCTTGATCTTCCGGGCGCCGTAGATCACGTTGACATAGGGTCTGTTGTGACGGATGAAGGCGATGGCCAAGTCGGTCTGGGTGCAGTGGTACTCCTCGCAGATGTCCTTCAAGCCGTCCACGAAGTCGATGGCGTGGGGCAGCTTGTCGGGGGCCCACCAGGCCTGATCCTCCCGGGCGTCTCCGGGGGGCACCACGCGATCCTTGGTCACCGTGCCGGTGAGCAGGCCGCGCTCAATGGGGGCGTAGGCGTGGAAGGTCATACCATACTTCTCGCAGATGGGGAGGATATTCTCTTCCACCCCGCGGGCCAAAATGGTGTACTTGCGCTGGATGATGTCAATTTCACAGCCACAGGCCATGTAGGCTTCGATGTGCTCGGGATCCACGTTGGAGGAGCCGATGCAGCGGATCTTGCCCGCCTTCTTCAGATCCATCAGGGCGCGGACCGTATCCTCCACCGGATACTTCTCCAACCACGCCGGGTCGCGGACAGGGTTGTGGGTGTAGTAGATGTCGATGTAGTCGGTGCCCAGGCGCTTCAGGCTGTTTTCGCAGTCCTTGATAATGTCCTTGTAGCCGTGGGCCACATACACCTTGTGGCCGTCCACCTCGTGCCAGAAGCGGCCCTCGCCGGTATCCCAGTCAAAGGTGGCCTTGGTGGAGATCACATACTTGTCCCGCTGGCCGGCGATGGCCTTGCCCACCACTTCCTCGCTGTGGCCCAGGCCGTAAATGGGGGCGGTGTCGATGGTGTTGATCCCCAAGTCATAGGCCCGGTGGATGGTGTCGATAGAGACCTTGTCGTCAGATCCGCTCCACCAGGTACCGCCGCCGATGGGCATGGCGCCGAAGGTAATGGCAGAGGCGTTAATATCGGTATGACCGATCTTCATGTACTCCATATGCTGTTACCTCAGCCTTTTTTCTCAGCGGCAGCCGCGGCCTTGGCATCCGCGCGCAGCACGCCGTCCACACCGCAGGCCTCGTCGTCGTGGTACTTAAAGATCACGATGACCTTCAGGGGGCCCTTGTAGCCCACCACGCGCACCATGGTGTCGTTGAGCACCTTGATAAGCTGGCGGCGGCGGTCGATCTCCATATAGGGCGGTACGAACACGAAGAAGGTCATCTGATCCTTGGCGCCCTCGGAGACATTTTCAGCGGGCACGGGGGTGTAGTAGAGGGAGTAGGTCTTGAAAATGGTTCCAATGGTCTCGCCCAGGGCGTCGATGAGCTCCTTCTTCTTTTCGGGCTCCAGCTCCAGAGAGGTAGCAGCAAAAATAGTGGCCATAACCGATCTTCCTTTCTCATACTGCGCCGCGCGGAGCGGCGGTTTTTCATTTTTTGATCTATGCGGTGGATTGGGGCATTTTGTCCGTTACTGCTGGGCCTGGCGGGCCTTGAAGTCGGCAAAGAGCTCTCCGTCCTTGCCCACACCCTCGTCGTCGTGGTACTGGAAGAGCACAATGACCTTCATCTCTCCCTTGTAGCCTACCTCCCGGACCATGGTGTTGTTGAGCAGCTCAATGGTCTGTCTCTTTTTCTCCAGCGGAATGTAGGGTGGGACGCAGACAAAGAAGGTGATCTGATCCACGGCGCCCCCGCGGGCGTCCTCCTGGGGGATCTTGCTGAGGTAGAAGCTCAGGGCGTGGGTGTAGAGCGTGCCCAGGTCTTTGATTAGAGCGGCGCTCAGGGCTTTTTCCTGTTCTTCGGTGAGCTCCAGCGAGGTGACGCCGAAAATGGTAGCCATGCTTACAACTTCCTTTCCTTCTCATAATTGGTCAAGCAAGTACAGGTTCAGAATCTGGTCCGCCCCTGTGTTGTTTTTATCATTATACGATGGTCCGGTATGAATAAACAATTGACAATCCCCACGGAGATGGCCCCGTATTTTTCTGCTTTTTCACGGAGAGAAATTCGGATGCGGCCGTTCCGTCTCAAAAAACGTCTTATTTTGAGACAATTGAGACGATTTCCTCCCCCGCCGCCCGCTCTCTCTTTGTCTCGTCCAGTCTCAGGATACCTTTGGGACCGCCCGGTTTCCTCCCCGCAAAGCTGACTGTCCCCGTCCCGGCCCGTCTCTCCCCGCCGCGTCCTCCGGAGGTATGGTTTCTTCCGCTTTTTCTCCTATTTTTCCTACCATTTTGCTATTTTAAGGCATAAAAAGTCAGGAAGCCAATGGCGCGGACCCGCCATTGGCTTCCTGGATAGGCTCTATCATACGCCGCTTCTCCAGGGATGTCAATAGCAGTTTATCTCAGAATTTTACCTTTCTTTCGCTTTCTTTTGTCTCTTTTCCCAATCCCCCATGAGACACCCTCCTTTTTGAATATATATCCATATTTTTGCCGATTCCGCCGGCCGCCCTCTCCCCCATCCGTTCACCCCGGCGCAGTAAAAAACCCGGAGGCCGTCGGACGGCTCCCGGGCAGGAAATATGGCGTTCGGCGCGTGGGGTCACCGCAGGCGCAAGGAGGGCATGGCTGCGCGCCCGGCCATACTGACTGCCCGGATGCTCTCCATTCGTCCACAGCGGAAGTTCTGCCGCAGTAACACCTGAAAGATCGTGCTCACAAGAAAACGCCTCCCCTCTTATTCATTTAATTCCTATCGGTGTAATATGTTATTGGATGATACCACCTTTCCCCCGCTCTGTCAACGGGCCTCCTCAGATTTTTCCTGCACAGGGACCCGCACTGTGCTATAATAGCCGAAAAGCGGCTGTGCTCCGGGCGCTGTCGGCGTATTTTAGCGGGAGAGTCTCCGTTTGTTCTGCGGATCAGAACAGCTATTTGCCACACTGTCGAAAGGGGGAACGGGCATGAATCGCAAGGACTGGTTTACGGCGTGCTCTGCTGTGGAGAAGGAGGCCCTGTACCGGGCCGAACTGGAGAACTACAGCGAAAAGTTGGTGGTGAACGGCGAGGGGCGCATCGTCTTTATCAACGAGAAATACGCCGCCGAATTCGGAAAGACCCCCGCGGACATAGAGGGGATGACCATGGCGGAGCTGTTCAGCCGGATCAAGGCCCCCGTCATCCTGGACATCCGTGACTTCGACATCCCCTTTATCCCCCACGTGGATGCCGTGCCCGGCAAATCGGACGGCTATATCCCCATCTTTATCCGCTCCCCCCTGATGGATGAAAAAGGGGCCCACGTAGGGGACATGATCTACGACGGCCAGACCTGGCTTCGGCGTTACCGGGGGCTCTACGACAAGCTCAACGAGCTGGTGGTCGAATACCAGTATCTCCACGCGGCCAAGCGCTCCAACACCAATGCCCGCCTTGTGGGGAGCAGCACCGCGGTGGTCCAGCTCAAGCGGGAGATCCTCCTGGCGGCCAAGACCAACGCCACCCTCCTCATCGAGGGAGAAACGGGGACCGGCAAGGAGGTGGTGGCCAACGAGGTCTTTTCCGCCAGCGCCCGGAGCGGGAAGCGGTTCGTCACCCTCAACTGCGCCGCCATCCCGCAGGAGCTCATCGAATCCGAGCTTTTCGGCTATGAGGAGGGGGCCTTCACCGGCGCCCGCCGGGGCGGCAAGCTGGGCCTTTTCGAGTTGGCCAACGAGGGCGTAATCCTGTTGGATGAGATCAACTCCCTGAGTCTGTCCGCCCAGGCCAAGCTCCTCCGCGTCCTTCAGGAGCGGCGGGTGGACCGGGTGGGCGGAGACAAATCCATCCCCATCAACGTGCGGGTCATCGCCATCTCCAACTGTCCCTTGGAGCAGATGGTGGCCGAGGGCGCCTTCCGGGAGGATCTCTACTATCGGCTCAACGTCCTTCACATCGCGGTGCCCCCTCTCCGGGAGCGCACCGAGGACATCCCCGACCTCATCCGCCTCTTCGTTCAGCGCTGCAACCTGGAGATGGAGAAGAACGTGGACCAGATCGATCCCAAGGTCTACGAATACATGCAGGCCCAGCCCTGGCCGGGCAATGTCCGCCAGCTCCAGAACTGGGTGGAGCGAGCCATGGCCTCCACCTGGAAAAACGTGCTGATGCTCTCCAACTTCTATTGGGTGGACACCCGACAGCCCGCCGTCCACCTGGATTCCAGCCCGCTCAAGACCGGACGCCAGCTCCCGCTCCCCCAGATGATGGACGAGCTGGAGCGGGATATCATCGCCAGTGTGCTCAAGCAGTCCGGCGGCAATAAAAAACGGGCGGCGGAGGTGCTGGGCATCTCCCGGCAGATGCTTCACCGCAAGATCAAGCAGTATCAGATCTGAACCCCCGTCGAACCGAAACGGCAGGTGTAAACTTTTTGAATGTTTTATCAAAAAGTTTACACCTGCCGTTTTTTCATCACATGCTCCGGCGTTTTCAGCCTCTTCAACGGGTATTTTCAGGCGGCTTTTCTCTTTTTTTGATCCGGTGTGTAAATTTTAGTTTACACACCGGTCACATCCGCCAATCCGTGTTCAGGTACAGAAAGCCCTGTATTTGCAATGGTTTCCGCGGAGGGGCCGAAAATTGGCACGCCGGTTGCAATACCACAGGGTGTCCAAGGGAGGACATTCTGCGAGGGAGCGCATGTGCCGCAGCGTTGGGATACCATAACAAACAAGGAGGAAGCAGCATGGCAGTACCGATTGTAGAAGAATTCATCGAGCTGGCGGAGATCGACACGGTCTCCCGTCAGGAGCGCGCCATGGTGGACGCGCTGAAGGGAAAGCTGGAGGCCCTGGGCTGTACCGTCCGGGAGGACGACACCGCGTCCAAGGTGGACGGCACCGCCGGAAATCTGATCGCGGTGCTGGAGGGACAGACGGAGGGCTCAGTCCTGCTGGCGGCCCACGTGGACCGGGTCCAGAACGGCTTCGGCATCAAGCCGCAGGTCCGGGATGGAAAGATCGTCTCCGACGGCACCACGGTCCTGGCCGCCGACGACCTCTCCGGCGTGGCCGCCATTCTGGACGGCCTGCGCCGGGTCCAGGCATCCGGCGCCAGGCACCCTCGGGTGGAGGTGCTCTTCTCGGTATGTGAAGAGATCGGCGTGCAGGGCACCCTGCATCTGGACCCCGCCCAGTTCCAGTCCAAATTTGGCTTTGTACTGGACTCCCCCGGCCGCATCGGCAAGGTCCTGGACTCCGCCATGGGGAAGGCGGAGCTCTTCCTGGAGGTGACGGGCAAGTCCGCCCACGCCGCCTATCCCGAGCTGGGCGTCAGCGCCACCCGGGCGGCGGTGCTGCTCCTGTCCCGGCTGGGCGACGGACGCATCGACGATGAAACCGTGCTCAACTGGTCCTATCTGGTGGCCCCCGGTCCCTGCAACGCCATCCCCGACAAGGCCAGCGCCAAGGCCTTCGCCATGAGCCGCGACAACGACAAGCTCGCCGCCTATCTCAATGCCTTTGTGGATGCCGCGGCTCAGGTGGCGGAGGAGACGGGCGCCAAGATGGACGCCAGCTATGTGGTCAACTACCCCTCCTTCTATGTGCCCTCCGACCGGCCGCCCATCCGGATCATGGAGCGGGTTTTCTCCAAGCTGGGCATCCCCATCAGCGTACAGCACGGCGCGGGCGGCCTGGACGCCAACCGCCTCAACGGCTACGGCATCGAATGTGTGGGGCTGGCCACCGGCTACTCCGGCAACCACACGGTCAACGAGGTGCTGGAGCTGGAGGACCTCATTCGCTCCGGCGAGATGGTGGAGCAGATCATCCTGGAGAGCGCCGCGGTCTGAGTCCGCGGAGAATATTGTGATAAAGAGGGAGAATATATGGACATTTCTGTGATTCAAAACAATCTTGGTATGTGGATCTGTGCGGCGTTCATGATCGCCATCATCCTAATCCAGGCCGTGCTGTATCTGAAGCTCTCCCGGAAGGAGGCCACCACCCTGGGTCTTCCCGCCGAGCAGCAGAAAGAGGCCATGCGTTCCGCAGCCGTCACCGCCGTCGGCCCCGCCCTGGCCCTGTCCATCATGCTCATCACCCTGATGACCACGCTGGGCGGCCCCACGGCCTGGATGCGCATGAACGACGTGGGCTCCGGGCGCTCTGAGCTGGCCATCGCCAGCATGGTCTCCGATATGGTCACCGCCGCCGAAGGCACCCCTGAGTGGGACCTGCAAAACTTCTCTTACGCCGTCTGGGCCCAGGGCATCGACGTGGCCGGCTGGCTGGTGGGCGCCATGGTCACCATCGCCCTGGGCGGCAAGTTGACCAGGACGCTCAATGAAAAATTCGATGCCAAGTGGGTCAAGCTGCTCATGGCCGGGTGCCTGGTGAGTCTGTTCACCTACCTGTTGCTCAACACCGTCTATCAGAAGACCAGTCCCTACATCGCCGCCGCCGTCTTCGGCGCCATCACCATGTTCGTCATGAACAAGGTCTTCCGCAAGAACAAGCGCCTCCAGGAACTGTCCCTGGGCATTGCCATCATCGTGGGCGCGGCGCTGGCCCAGATCTTCTTCGCTGTTTAAAGGAAAGGGGAGTTTTCATCATGTTTGATAAAAAGTGCCTGCGGCTGGGTCTGTGCACCATGGCCTGCGCGGCTGTCGTCAGCTTTCTGCCCGGACTATACCTCTTTTTCCAGTACGGCATCATTCCCACCGCCTCTGAGATGGGCTCCATCGTCAGCATGCTCATCGCCTCCTTCCTGGTGGGCTGGATCGTGCAGCCCCTCACCTTCTATCCCGCCATGGGCGTGGGGGCCTCCTGCCTGAGCTGGACCACCGGCAACGTGGCCGACCTGCGTATGCCCGCCATCTCCGCCGGTCAGAAGGCCGCCGGCATTGAGGCCGGCACTCCGGAGGGCAATGTTATCTCCACTATGTCCGCCGCCGTGAGCAACTTCGTCACCGTGGCCGTCCTCACCCTGGTCACCTTCGTAGGCAGCGGCCTCATCTCGGCCCTGCCCGCCGCCGTCACCGCCGCCTTCTCCTATATCACCCCCGCCATCTTCGGCGCCATCATTATGGATTACGCCATGAAGAATGTGAAGTACAACCTCCCCCTCATCATCGCCGGCGTGGTGTTCTTCCTCCTCTTCAAGGCGTTGGGTCTCTCCAGCGTGTGGATCACCCTCTTCGTGGTCATCACCGGCATGTTCGTCTCCCGCATTATGTTCACCTATTGGAAAAAGAAGGACTCCGCCAAGGCCTCCTGACCCCGGAGCCGCCCGCGAAGTGCTTCAGCCACAGCAGCGGGCAGTGATGACGGCAGCGCGGCCCCCATCACTGCCCGCCTGTTTTGCACGCATATCATCAAAAAAGGAGAATTTTACCTATGCAGGTCCTGGAAGGCATCAAGGTCGTCGATCTGAGCACCGCCTACTCCGCCCCCATCGCCACCATGCAGTTGGCAGACTTCGGCGCGGAGGTCATCAAAATCGAAAATACGGCCGGGGGCGACGGCTCCCGGAGCTGGAACCCCTCCGTCAACGGACAGGGTATCCATTTCCTGTACATGAACCGGAACAAAAAGAGCGTGGCCCTCAACCTGAAGAGCCCGGAGGGCAAGCGGATCCTCTTCGAGCTGGTCAAGGACGCCGACATCGTGGTGGAAAATTTCCGCCCCGGCGTGACCCGGAGGCTGGGCATCGACTACGAGGCCATGCGCGCCGTCAAGCCCGACATCATCATGGCCTCCCTCTCCGGCTACGGGCAGACCGGCCCCTACGCCACCCGCGGCGCTTATTCCAACCTGGCCGAGGCCCTCAGCGGCCTCATGTACGTCACCGGCTGGCCCGCGCCGGAGGGCAAACCCACCGCCTCCGGCGTGGCCTTCGGCGACAGTGTGGCCGGCATGTTCCTCACCCAGGGCATCCTGTACGCCCTCTACCACCGGGAGCGCACCGGCCAGGGCCAGTACATCGACGTATCCATGGTGGACTCCCTGGTGGCCCTGCTCCAGCACTGCTTCGTCCAGTGCTCCCTGATGGGCCAGGAGCCGGAGCGGATCGGCAACCGGGACCTGTCCGACTACCCCTACGATCTCTTCGAGGCCAAGGACGGCTACTGCCAGTTGGGCAACTCCACCCCCCGGGACTGGAGCCGCTTTGCTCAGGCCATCGGCCGCCCCGACCTGGGCGAGGACCCGGCGTACAAGACCTCCGCCCAGCGCTGGGCGCACATCGGAGAGCTCCACGACATCATTCAGGACTGGGCCTCCCAGCGCACCCGGAAGGAGATCGAGGCGATCTTTACCGAATACGGCCAGCTCTACGCCCCTGTTCTGAAGATCAGCGAGGTCATGCAGGACGAGCAGATCCTATTCCGGGAGATGGTGGTGGATATGGAGTACGAGGGCATGGGCAAGTACAAGGACAAGGGCATCCCCGTGAAGCTGAGCCGGACCCCCGGCCGGATCCGTTCCATGCCCCCCCACCTGGGCGAGCACACCGACGCCATTCTCTCCGGCCTGGGCTATACCGCCGCCGAGCGGGAGCGGCTCAGAAGCGAGGGCGTGATCCGCTGACCCCTTCTCCCCCTCCCGGGGGAAACATGGATGATTGGAGTGAACCAAGACTATGGGCGTTCTTCATTACGATTTCAAGGGCATGCTCTATGACGAATGGGAGCTCGACCGGGTGTACACCACCGGCGCACGCACCATCTGCGAGGCCGACGTGGCCCGCTACTGCTCCCTCTCCGGGGACTACAGCCCCCTCTACACCAACGCACTCTACGCGGAAAACACCGTGTACGGCCGCCCCATCGCACCGGGCGGACTCACGTTCATCATCGCAAACGGCCTGGACTGCCAGACTCTGTGGGTGGATGGGAGCTATATCGGCCTTCTGGACCAGCAGATGCGCTTCCTCCGGCCCGTCTATGTGGGCGACACCATCTGCCTCACCATGACCCCCACCGCCAAGCGGCTGTCCAAAAAGCCGGGCCGCGGCATCATCACCTACCGCATCTGCGTGTTCAATCAGCGGGACGAGATGGTCATGGACGGGACCTGGGTCATCCTGATGGCCACGGACCGGGACCACATGGAATAAGCGCCTGTCTTTACAGGCTTTAAGGAGGAGCAAGCCCTATGGGAATCAGAGATTACGAGTTCCGCGGCAGGACTTACGACCAGTGGGAGCTGGGCGAGGAATTCATCACCGGCGCGCGCACCATCACGGAGGCCGACATCGTAAATTTCGCCGGTCTCTCCGGCGACTGGAGCGCCACCCACACCAACGACGTCTACGGCAAGAGCACCATCTACGGCTCCCGCATCGCCTACGGCAACGTCACCTTCATCGTCAGCACCGGCCTTCTGGCGCAGACCCTGATGTTTGAGGGCACCACCGTGGCCCTGCTGGACATGCAGATCAGCTATCAGGAGCCGGTCCGCTTTGAGGACACCATCTACTGCAAATTCATCCCGGTGGAGAAGCGCCCCACCAAAACGCCCGGTAGGGGGCTGATCACGTTCCACGTGTTCGTCTACAACCAGAACGACGAGCAGGTGGCCGAGGAACGCCTGGTGCTCCTCATTTCCAGCGAAAAGGGGCACATATAACCGCGGCCCCGCCCATCACTTAGGATTTCGGAGGTAGACAGCATATGAGCGCATCCCCCTTTTTCAACGAGGATCACGAGAGCATCCGCGAGATGGCCCGTGACTTTGCCGACAGGACTCTCTCCCCCATCGCCGCCGAGGTGGACAGGACCGACGCCTTTCCCCTGGACGTGGTGAAGCAGATGGCCGAGTTGGGCTTTCTGGGCCTGAAAATCCCCGAGGCATACGGCGGCCTGGGCCTGGATATGCGCAGCTACGTCTGCGCCATGGAGGAACTGGCCCGGAAGTCGGTCACCGCCACCCTCTTTCTCTCCTCGGCCAACTCCCTGGCCACCGCCCCCATCGTCCTCTCCGGCACCGAGGCCCAGAAGCAGGCGTACCTGCCCGGGGTGGCCGCCGGGGAGCGATTCATCGCCTTCGGCCTCACCGAGCCCAACGCCGGCAGCGACGCGGCCAGCCTGACCACCCGGGCCGAGCGGGACGGGGACAGCTATCTCCTCAACGGCCGCAAATGCTTCATCACCTTCGCCCCCATGGCCAGTCAGGCCATTCTCTACGCCAAGACCAGCCCCGACAAGGGGGCCAAGGGCATCACCGCCTTCGTGGTGGATATGTCCCTGCCCGGCGTCTCCTGCGGCAAGCACGAGGAGAAGATGGGGCAGCGGGGCGTCCCGGTGAGCGACATCGTGCTGGAGGACGTGCGTGTGGGCGCCGACTGTGTCATCGGCGAGGTGGACATGGGCTTTCTCAACGCCATGAAGACCCTGTCCGTGGGCCGCGTCGGCGTGGCCGCCATGTCCCTGGGCATCGCCCAGGAGGCCGTTGACCTAGCGGTGTCCCACACCAAGAACCGGGTCCAGTTCGGCCGCCCCCTGTGCAAAAACCAGGCCGTCGCCTTTATGCTGGCCGATATGGAGACCCGGCTCAACGCCGCCCGCGGCCTAGTGTATCACGCCGCCTGGCTCATGGACAACGGGCAGCCGGCGGACAAGGCCGCCTCCATGGCCAAGTACTTTGCCGCCGAGGCCGCCGTCTCCATCGTCAACCAGTCCCTTCAGCTCCACGGCGGCTACGGCTACTCCCGCGAGTATGAGATTGAACGGCTCTACCGGGATGTCCGCATCGCCTCCATCTATGAGGGCTCCTCGCAGGTCCAGCAGATGGTCATCTCCGGCGCCATGCTCAAATAGCGCGGCCACAGAGGAAAGCGCCTCCCATACCGATCTTTCATCGGTATGGGAGGCGCCTTTTTCTGTTTTGCGGTGGAACGCGGGTTCTCCCGGTTTCCCTGCCGGACCCAGCCCCTGCGTCCGTGGAATTGTCCCTCCCCACCCTCCCTGTGAGAACGACAGGCTCCGGCCCAAAGCCGCGGTCGGGCCGTCAGGGGCACGGTCTGCCCGCGTATAAGACCCCCGCCCTGCGGCGCAACCTACGCCGGGGCGGCGTGAAATGCGGCGGCCCCGCCGCTGCTGTAAACTGGGAAAGGCGGGAGACTTGCCTATGAATTGGAACAGGAGGGCTTACGTTGGCAGAATACGGATATATTCGGGTCAGCTCCAGGGACCAGAACGAGGAGCGGCAGCTCATCGCAATGCGGGAGCTGAAAATTCCCGGCACGCACATTTTTACGGACAAGCAGAGCGGAAAGGACTTCGACCGCCCTCAATACCGCCGCCTGGTGCGTCGGCTGAAGAAGGACGATATCCTCTATATCAAGAGCATCGACCGGTTGGGCCGCAACTACAAGGAGATCCTGGAGCAGTGGCGCGTCCTCACCAAGGAGCGGGAGGTGGACATCGTGGTGCTGGACATGCCGCTTCTGGACACCCGGCGGGGCAAGGACCTCATGGGCACCTTTTTAAGCGACATCGTCCTACAGGTGCTCTCTTTTGTGGCGGAAAACGAGCGGGCCAATATCCGACAGCGACAGGCGGAGGGTATCGCCGCGGCAAAGGCCCGGGGGTCAGGTTCGGGCGGCCGCCGCGGCCTCTGCCCGAAAACTTCCGTGAGGTACACCGGCAGTGGCGGAACAAAAAAATAACACTCCGTCAGGCGGCCGAGGCCTGCGGAATGCCGGAGGGTACCTTTTATGCCAAAGCGGCGAAGTTTGAAGACACGACACAGTGAAGCGGCTGTCAATTTGAAAAAGTGTACTTTTACAAACCAGCATTTAGGCAAGTACCTATAGGCATAATACTCTAAAATCTTCCTTTTTTCAAGGTTTCTACATAAAAAAGTGTCCCAGATTTTCCGCACGAAAAAGTACACTTTCAAAAAAGAACGGAGGTGCTCGTTCGCGGTTGTTCAAGCGGGTCCCAGCAAAATAGTAAAAAGGAGGAAAACTACGTGAAAAGACGACTTTTGTCAGTATTTTTGTCTATGTGTATGGTACTGACACTGCTGCCGGCTGCAGTGCTGGCAGCAGGAGACGGCGGAGCCGGGTACACCTTTGAGGTGAACGCCCCCGCCGAGCTGACGGTAAATCAGGAATATACCGGAGCAAGCGTGACTCTGAAGGGCAGCGACGGCGCAGAATCCTGCCAGGCCGCTCTGATCAAGGTCCAGATCACCCAGTCCCCCGAAGGCTCCAGCCCCCGGATCATGGCCACGGATACCCAGGGGCAGGCGTGGAACCTGGCTGAGGTCGGCCAGTGGGGGCCCCCTGAGGGCTTCCCGGTCGCCGCCGGCTATGATGTGACCACTGGCCTGACGCTCACCTTTGACAAGGAGGGCGAGTATACCGCCGCCTTCCAACTGGTGGATCTGAGCAACGGCAACGCCGTCCTGGCGGAGGCGAGCTGCACCGTCAATGTGACTGCGGAGGAGCCCGTCGCCAAGCTCTCCTCCGTCTCCGTGGTGGACGGCACGGACGGCTTCACCCCTGTCACCGTCCCCGCCGTCGGGCAGAAGCTCACCGCCAACATCACCGCCATCGACAAAGACGGCTCCACTGTGGTCATCGGCTCCTACCCTGTAAACCCCGATGCCTCCTACAAGTGGTACTACGAGGACAGCCCCGATACCGTTCTGGGCACCGAACCCGTCTACACCGTCACCAGCGACAACACCGGCAAGGTCCTCTGCGTGGACGTCGATGTGTCCGGCTACGCCGGAGGGCCCCTCACCTGGAAGGCCGAAGGCGCTGTAGTCCGTCTGTATGTCATCACGCTGGACGCCAACGGCGGCACCGTCCCTTCCTCCGTCTTGTATACCGACGCGGAAGGCGTCCTGGACAGCCTGCCCATGCCCACCAGAAGCGGCAGCTATGACTTTGACGGCTGGTATACCGCTTCCAGCGGCGGCGGCAGGATCACGGCCCCACACACCTTTACGGAGGACACCACGCTGTATGCCCACTGGAGCTACAGCGGCGGCGGCTCCGGTGGAGGCGGCGGCGGGAGCTCTTCCTCTTCCAGCTATGCCATTACTGTGGAGAAGGCTACCGGCGGTGCCGTCAAGGTCAGTTCCACCCGGGCCGACAAGGGCGACACTGTGACCATCACCGTGACCTCCGACAGCGGCTACGTTCTGGACACGCTGACCGTCACCGACAAGAACGGCGACAAGGTCGCTCTGACCGACCGGAACGATGGGACCTATACCTTCACCATGCCCGGCAGCAAGGTGACGGTACAGGCCGCCTTTGTCAAATCGGAGGCACAGACCACCCTTTCCTTCACCGATGTACCCGCCGACGCGTATTACTACGACGCGGTCCGGTGGGCGGTAGAGAACGGGGTAACGACCGGCACCTCTGCCACCGCCTTTGCCCCCGACGGAGTCTGCACCCGTGTCCAGGTGGTGACCTTTCTGTGGCGGGCCAACGGCTCTCCCGCACCCACCGCCGCGGTCAGTCCCTTCGCGGACGTGAGCGTCGGGAGCTATTACTATGACGCCGTGCTGTGGGCGGTGGAACAGGGCATCACCAGCGGTACCTCCACCACCACCTTCTCTCCCGAGGCCAGCTGCACCCGCGCCCAGGTGGCCACGTTCCTGTGGCGCACGGAGAGCTCTCCCGCCGTGTCCGGCGGCGCCTCCTTCGCGGATGTGGCCGACAACACATATTATACCAACGCGGTGATCTGGGCGGCCAACAGCGGTGTGACCTCCGGGACGAGTGCGACGACGTTCTCCCCCGACGCGGTGTGCACCCGTGCTCAGATCGTGACCTTCCTCTACCGCGCGCTGGCATAACCCACCGCGTAGACCGGATAGGTCGAACGAGACGGCCCGCATGGGGCCCTTCCCCATGCGGGCCGTCCCGTATCCTCCCGTTCCGGCACTTTCCCACACAAGGCTCCGGCGCGCCGAAGCCGTTCTTCTGTTTGAAACGAAAACGTACCGGCGCGGCAGATGCCGCGCCGGTACGTTTTTTCCTTCTTCTATCCTTGCTCCGTCCCATCCGCCGGGGGGAGCGCTTTTAATCCCGCCGCGGGCCGGTCAGGCCGCCATGGCCTCCTGCTCGCCCTGGACCTCCTTCAGACGTTCCCGCTTCATGATCGGATACCACTCCGTAAACGCGAGGAACAGGGACACGCCGAGGCAGATCGGCGACATCACGATACAGTTCACAAACTCTTTCTTGGCCTCCAGATACGCTTTGCTGTGCATGAAATGCTCCTCTCCGCCGCGGTCGATTTTGACGGGTCGCTCCGTCGGTCTGCGGCTCTTTTCTGAAATTATAGCACCTCCGTCCGCTAATTTTCCGGAAAGCTTTTCTCTCTGCCCGGCCGCCCCGTATTTCTCTTTTGGGCAGACTGTGCTATACTGGAGCGGCGGAGCTCTCCCCACTCTTTCCTTCGGGCGGTGATACCATGTGAAGTCTTTGATCCGTTCTTCCGTGTGCAGGAACACGGCCATTCTGCTCTCCATCCTGTCGCTGTGTATCGTGGTCTGCTATGCCCTTTCCCATCTGCACGACGACAACAACCCCTTTGCGGTCCCCATCTTCATCCTGGGCGTCGCCGCCATCTCCCGCTTCTCGGACGGGTACGTCTGCGGCATCGCCGCCTCGGTGATCGGCGTGGTATGTGTCAACTATATGTTCACCTATCCCTTCTGGGTCTTTGATATGACCCTGTCCGGCTATCCCCTCACCTTCACCGTTATGCTGCTGGTCTCGGTCATCATCAGCACCCTTACCACACAGGTCAAGCACCAGCAACGGCTGATGTACGAGGTCAAGAGCGAGAGTATGCGCGCCAATCTGCTCCGGGCCGTCTCCCACGACATCCGTACCCCCCTCTCCTCCATTCTGGGCGCCACCTCCACGCTGTTGGAGTCCCAGGACTTGGACGAGACCGCCCGCCGGGACCTGCTCCTGGAGGTCCACAAGGATGCCCAGTGGCTGGTGCGCGTGACGGAGAACATCCTCTCCGTCACCAAGTTCAGTGCGGACGGGGTCAAGCTCAAGTTGACGGAAGAGGTGGTGGAGGAGATCGTGGGCAGCGCCATCACCAAATTCCGCAAGACCGGAGGCAGTATCTCCATCCAGGTCCATAAGCCCCAGGACATCCTTCTGGTCCCCATGGAGGCCACCCTGATCGAACAGGTGCTGCTGAACCTGCTGGAAAACGTGGTGTTCCACGGGAAATGCGCCACCCGAATCGATATCGACATCGCCGAGGAGCCCTCCCGGGTCTGCTTCCACGTGTCGGACAACGGCGCGGGGATTGCCGAGGGCGTCCTGCCCCATCTGTTTGACGGGAGCTATGCGGCGCAGGACGGCACGGCCAGGGACGACAGCCGGAACATGGGCATCGGGCTGTCGGTCTGCCAGTCCATCGTGGCCGCCCACGGCGGCGGGATGTCGGCGCGGAACAACCCCTCCGGCGGCGCGACCCTATCCTTTTGGCTCCCAAAAAGAGGAGGCACAGAACCATCATGAATGTCAGAGACAAGGTCCTCATCGTGGAGGACGACGAGGGCATCCGGAAATTTCTCTCCACCACCCTCATTGCCAACGGCTACAGCGTGATCCTGGCCGACGACGGCAAAAGCGCCCTGGAGCTGGTGTCCTCCCACTGTCCGGTGTGCATCCTGCTGGATCTGGGACTTCCGGACATAGACGGCAATGAGATCATCCGGTCCATCCGGTCATGGACCTCCATCCCCATCCTCGTCATTTCAGCCCGGACCACGGAGGACGACAAGGCCGGCGCCCTGGATCTGGGCGCCGACGACTACCTCACCAAGCCCTTCAGCACCGTGGAACTGCTGGCCCGTATCCGCACCGCACTCCGCCACGCCAGGACCCCCGCCGGGAATGACGAGCTCTCCCTCACCGGCAGCTACCATGTGGGGGAGCTGACCGTGGACATGCGCAAGCACCGTGTGTTCCTGGCGGGCCGGGACGTGGGCCTCACCCCCAACGAATTTCGGATCGTGTCCCTGCTGGCGGCCCACGCCGGTCAGGTCCTCACCTATAAATACATCCTGCGGGAGCTGTGGGGACCGGCAGCCAGCTCGGACAACAAGATCCTGCGGGTCCATATGGCGAATATCCGCCGCAAGCTGGAGCCCAATCCCGACGAGCCCATCTATCTCTTCACAGAGGTGGGCGTGGGCTATCGGATGGCGGACAGCGAGGACTTCCCGCCCGACTCCCACATATAAATATAGAAACACCGGGCGCACCGCAAAGAGCGGTGCGCCCGGTGTTTTTTCTTCCCTTGCGGTCATGCCGCGGCCCGTTCAGCCCCGTGCCGCCGGCGGGCCAGCGCGCCCGCCGCCGCCAGCAGCGGCAGGCAGAGCCATACGCTCCGGACCCCCAGTCTCAGGTGCGCCGGATAGGACAGCGCCACCCCCAGGTGGAACGAGCACAGCGTCAACCCGAAAAATTTGGCCTGCTCCAGTTCCTCCCGCCGCTTGGTGATGCAATACCTTGTCACCCCTTGGATGGTCTGCCTGTAATTGTTGGTGGAGAAGATGGTGGAGCTGACATATTTCCCGCACCCCTTGAAGGCACACCACTGCAGCGCCATGACAAAGAAAATGGGGTAGAGGCCCAGCACAGGATCCATCTCCGCGGGCAGGACACCCAGCAGCATAGATACAGCCGCAGTGCAGGCAATGCTGAAGCGCTGCAGGTCCCAGCCCAGGTACTCCGGCACCAGGATCGACAGGGCGATGGCGCAGGCGTAGAGGGCGGCCGCGCCGAGGCGGATCAGCACCTCCCGCAGGTCCCCGCCCAACAGCTTCAGCGTCATGCTCAGCAGGTTGGCCGTCTGGGCCGAGCCCAGGATATCACAGCGGTTGAGGATGGCGTAGCCGCCGAAAAAGCCCCCGATCACTGCCATTAAATTGTGCAGATACCGCTCCCGTCGCTGCTCTGCGCCCATGTCATATCCCCCCATGGCCTATGATTTTATCACACTACCTCATAAAACAAAATACCTTTTCCCCCTAATCTTTTTGTTTTTCCCCATAATTTGCCCCTACGGCGTCCAGTTGAGCCCGGAAGGCCGCCGCCGCCCAGTCCGGAGCCAGGAGCTCCACCCGATCCCCCAGGCCGAAGAGCCAGCCGAAGAACTGGGGGGACACCACCGCGTCCACCGTGACGGTAAAGTGGTTCCTGCCGTCGGGCACCAGGATGCTCTCCTGTCCAAACCGGTCCAGCACCACCCCCACCAGGCCGTTCTCGCACCGCAGGCGCACCCGCCCTTCCCGGCCGCTGAACATGCCGAAATGCTTGGCGGCATAGGCCGCCACGTCCAGCGCCCCGGGGCCTCCACCCTCCTTGCCGGTCCGGTCCGTGATCTCCAGCCCGGCCATCTTGTCCACCCGGTAGTGGCGCACCCCGCCCTTCTCCTCGTCATAGCCCACCAGGTAGTAGTTCTCGTCGTCCCAGATGAGGCCATGGGGAAACACGGCGTACCAGGCCCCCTCCCGGCGGAATACCTTCTCTTTGCGGACATTGTACTCAAAATAGCGGAAGCGCACCCCTCTGCCCTCCGCCAGGGCGGCGTGAAGGGTGTCGATGGAATAGTATACGCTCTCGTTCATGGTCTTGACCCGCCGGTCCACATAGACCTGCCGCTGAAGCTGCCTGGCCTGCCACACGCTGGTGAGCCCCTCCAGCTTGCCGATGAGCTGGTCGCTCTTGCGCCGGGTGATGAATTTGCACGACTGCACCGCGTCCACCAGCAGCTTGAGCTCCGGGAGCTGAAAGGGCCGCTCTCCGATGAACCACCCGGGGGCCCGCCCCTTCCGGCTCTGTACGTCCAGCCCAACCCCCCGCAGGGCCTCCAGGTCGTCATAGACGCTTTTGCGCTCCGCCGTCACGCCTTCGGCCTCCAGAGCCGTAATGAGCTCCGGCACCGTCATGGTGTGGTCCTCGTCCGTCCGCTCCAGCAGCACCCGGGCCAGGATCAGGGTTTTGCGCTTCTGCCCCGCGCCCTTCGCCATGTGCCTCTCCCCCCTCCGCCCGCCGTCCGGCGCGCTTTTTTTCAGTATATCACATTGCCGCCGGCGGGAGAAAGCCCCCTTTTCATCGCCGGCGCCGGAGGGACTGGCCGTGAAATGTCCCCTTCGACGGCGTCCGCTCTTTCGATTTGCAGTTTTTTTATCTTCAAGTTGCAAACAGAAGTGCCGTTTTTCTCTTTCCCGCCACCGGACGCCCGCCCTCCGCCATGTTTTTTCTTTACAATAGAGTAGATACATGGTACAATTTATCTAGTTGAAGTTTCCCTTTTTCTTGAAGCGAACGAAACGTGAAACTTGATTTCTTTAAAATTTCATTTCAGGGGGCATTCTCATGGTCATTCAGGATATTCAGACAGGCCGCATCTCCCTTCCCCTCCGCCACCCCTTCAAGACCGCTCTGCGCACGGTAGACGCCGTGGAGGACGTGGTGGTCCGGGTGATCGCCGACACCGGCGAGACGGGGTACGGCGAGGCGCCTCCCACCGCCGTTATCACCGGGGACACGCTGGGCTCCATCGAGTGCGCGGTCCGGGACTTCATCCGCCCCGCCCTTCTGGGGATGGAGATCGAAAATTTGGACGGCATTATGAAAAAACTTCACGGCTGCATCCTCAAAAACACCTCGGCCAAGGCGGCGGTGGATATGGCGGTATACGATCTCTACGGAAAGCGTCTGGGCGCGCCGGTCTATCAGCTTCTGGGCGGCGCCCGGAAGCGGGTGGAGACCGACCTCACCATCTCGGTCAACCCCATCGAGGAGATGGTGGCCGACGCGCTGGAGGCCGTGGGCCGGGGCTACCGCATCCTGAAGATCAAGGTGGGCAAGGAGGGCAGGGGCGACGTGGAGCGCATCGCCGCCATCCGCAGCGCCGTGGGCCCCGACATCCTCCTCCGTGTGGACGCCAACCAGGGCTGGGACGCCCGGCAGTCGGTATCCATCATCTCCGCCATGGAGGACAAAGGACTGGACATCGAACTGGTGGAGCAGCCGGTGAGGGCCCACGACATCGAGGGTATGAAGTACATCACCCGGCGGGTGCAGACCCCCATCCTGGCCGACGAGTCGGTCTTTTCCCCCGCCGACGCGGTGGAGATCATCCGCCAGCGCGCTGCGGACCTCATCAACATCAAGCTCATGAAGACCGGCGGCATCCACGAGGCGCTGAAGATCTGCGACGTGGCGGAGATCTACGGTGTGGAGTGCATGATCGGCTGTATGCTGGAGTCCCGCCTCTCCGTGGCGGCCGCCGCCCATCTGGCCGCCGGCCGGAGCGTCATCACCCGGGCCGACCTGGACGGCCCCTCCCTCTGCTCCGTGGACCCCTATGAGGGGGGCCCTGTCTTTGACGAGGCGGCCATCTCCATGACCGGCGACCCCGGGATCGGCGTGGGGAACCTCCCCTGCGCCGAGTGGCACTGAGCCTTAACGTCCCTTTCCCGGAAAGCGGCATGCCGCTTTTCCGCTCCCGGCGGCGCCGCCGGGGGCCTCTCTCCCGCGTGCAATGGGGCACGAAACCCCTGAAATATCGAAATGGAAAGAAGGAACACGCATGAAGAGAAGAAATCGCATCCTTGCCCTCTCGCTGACCCTGGCCATGGGCCTGGGCCTGCTCTCCGGCTGCGGCGGCGGCAGCGGCAACGCCACGCCCGCCCCCACCGGCGGCGGCGCGGCCCCCGAGAGCGCCGTCTACCGCAAGCTCTACGGCTCCGAGGTCTCCACCATGAACTACCTCACCACCAACACCATTCTGGAGCAGACCGTGGGCGCCAACGTCATCGACTGTCTGGTGGAGTACGACCAGTACGGCGCGCTCCAGCCCTCCCTGGCCGAGAGCTGGACCACCAATGACGACGCCACCGTCTATACCTTCAAGATCCGCCAGGGCGTGAAGTGGGTGGATTCCTCCGGCGCCGAGCAGGGGGAGCTCACCGCCAACGACTTCGTTACCGCCGCCGCCTACGTGCTGGACGCCACCCACCAGAGCGGCACCGCCGCCTCCTATTTCGGCGTGGTGAAGAACGCGGAGGCCTATTTCAATTATACCTCCTACCTCATCACCAGCGAGAACGGCGCTAAGACCACCGACGCCGAGGGCAACGCCATCGAACCGGTGGACCCCATCACCTTTGAAGAGGTGGGCGTGAAGGCCCTGGACGACTATACTCTGGAGTACACGCTGGAACAGCCGGTGCCCTATTTCCTCTCGGGCCTGACCTACGTGTGCTTCATGCCCGTGTACGGCCCCTTCCTGGAGGAGAAGGGCGACAGCTTCGGCGCAGCTACCGGGCCGGACACCCTGCTCTACTGCGGGGCCTATATCCTCTCCGACTTCGCCCCCCAGCAGACCCACGTCTACACCAAAAACGCGTCCTACTGGGACAAGGACAAGGTGTACATCGACCAGATCGTGGAGACCTATAACTCCCAGTACAACACCGTGGGCCCCCAGATGGTCAAGACCGGGGAGATCGATCAGGCCGACATCGGCTCCGACATCCTGGACTCCTGGCTCCTGGACCCCAACACCGCCGACTTGGTGAGCAAGTACCGCGCCAAGGTGGACTACTCCTATTTCTACTGCTTCAACTTCAATCCCACCTTTGACGCCGAGTACGAGCCGGAGAACTGGCGTCTCGCCGTCAACAACGAAAACTTCCGCCAGTCCCTGATGGCGGGCCTGGACCGGGTGCGGGAGCTCTCCGTCCTGGACCCCAACGACCCCCAGAGCCTGGCCATCAACTCCGTCACCCCGCCGGGCTTCACCAATGCCGACGGCAAGGAGTACACCCAGTTCGGCGACCTGGCCGCCATCATGGCCCGGGACAGCTTTGACGAGACCAAGGCCCTGGAGTACCGCGACGCCGCCCGGGCCGAGTTGGAGGCCGCCGGCTGCACCTTCCCCGTGAAGGTCCTGGTGCGCTATAACCCCGCCACCGTGGACTGGGACAAGGAGTGCGCCGTGGTGGAGCAGCAGATGGAGGGCCTGCTGGGCAGCGACTACATCGACATCATCACCGTGGCCGGCCCCGAGTCCAACTTCCTCACCGAGGTCCGCCGCTCCGGCGACTACGCCTTCATGAAGTGCGGTTGGGGCGCCGACTACGCCGACCCCCAGACCTGGACCGACCCCTTCTACGGCGACTATAAATACGCCTTCCTGACCGAGGCTATGGAGGCCGGGGACCCCGTGGCCGACACTGTGGCCGAATACCGTGCCCTGGTGGAGGCCGCCATCGCCGAGACCTCCGACATGGCCCGTCGTTATGAGCTCTTCGCCGCCGCCGAGGCCTACCTCATCGACCACGCCCTGGCCATCCCCTTCTCCACCAGCCAGACCTCCTATCAGGTGGTGCGCCTGAACGTGTTCGAGACCCAGTACGCCCCCTTCGGCGTGTCGGGCCTGCGCTATAAGGGCCAGCACCTCCAGAGCGACTATGTGAGCATGGAGCAGTTCGAGGCCAATCTGGCCGCCTGGGAGGCCGCCCGCTGAGCCTTCCCCGCAGCTCCACCGCACCCTTCGGCGGCAACCTCCCGGCTGTGCCGGGAGGTTGCCGGCCGTTTCCAAGGGGCCCGGCGGACCGGACCTTTTGGAAACGGCCGGGAAGAAACAACAGGAAGGATCTTGCGTATGCTGAAGTATCTGGCCAAACGGATCGGTCGGTCCCTCATCACCCTGTTTTTCATCATCTCCCTGGTATTCTGCCTCATGCGGCAGATGCCGGTGGAGGGCTATTTCACCAACTATGATAAGCTCACCGCCGCCCAGGTCCAGGCCGGTATCGCCCAATTGGGCCTGGACAAGCCCCTGCCCGTCCAGCTCGCCCGGTTCTACCGGGACGCCCTGCGGGGCGACTTGGGGGTGTCCCACATCTACCGCACCAATGTGCCGGTGACCACCATTCTGGCTGAAAAGATCCCCGTCTCCCTGAAGCTGGGGATCGCCGCCATGCTGCTGGCCATGGCTGTGGGCATCCCCATGGGTATCCTCATGGCCCGGTCCAACCGTACCAGGCATAAGCTGGGCGACAAGCTGGGCACCGGCTTCATCGTCTTTATCCAGGCGGTGCCTGCGGCGGTGTACTACCTCTTTCTCCAGCTTCTGGGCAGCGACCTCTTCCACCTGCCCATGCTGGTCACCGGGTCTGCCACCTGGACGGCCTGGATCCTGCCCGTGGTCTCCCTTTCTCTCCCCAATATCGCCTACTACGGCATGTGGCTACGGCGGTATATGGTGGATGAGACCACCAAGGACTATGTGCGCCTGGCCACCGCCAAGGGCGTGAAGAGCAGCACCATCATGCGCCGCCATATCTTCCGAAATGCCTTTGTTCCCATGGTGCAGTACATCCCCACCTCCTTCCTCAACACGGTGGTGGGCTCCATCTACATCGAGTCCCTCTACTCCATCCCAGGCATGGGCGGGCTGCTGGTGGACGTCATCAAGCGCCAGGACAACACCATGGTCCAGGGCATCGTCCTCCTCTACGCCACCGTGGGCATCATCGGCCTCATTCTGGGGGATCTTCTCATGACGGTGGCCGACCCCCGCATCAAGCTGAGCAAAAAGGAGGGCGCGCGCTGATGTCCAGCTATCGTTCCCACAAGGAAAAGACGCTCCTGGAGCAGGTGGAGCGGGCCCTCACCCCGGAGGAGGAGAGCGCCCTCTTCACTCCCGCCGGGTACGACTTTCGGGAGGCCGAGAAGGGCGGCTACTCCAACTACTCCTATTGGCAGAGCACCTTCCGGGCCTTCTTCAAAAACCGGGTGGCGGTCTTTCTCCTCCTGGTCATGGCCGCCCTGCTCCTCTTCACCGTGGTGCAGCCCTACCTGCCCGGCCAGCGGGACCCCAACCTCATCTATGACAACCCCCTCAACGGCCTGCCCCTGCGCAATCAGCAGCCCAACGGCGAGTTCTGGTTCGGCACCAACTCCATCGGCCAGGACCTGTGGGCCCGCATCTGGGCGGGCACCCGCACCAGCCTGTTCATCGGCTTTGTGGTGGCCGGGGTGGAGGCTCTCCTGGGCATTCTGGCGGGGATGCTGTGGGGCTATGTCCGCAGGGTGGAGTTTCTCTTCACCGAGCTCTACAACATCCTGGATAACCTCCCCCAGACCCTGGTGTTGGTCCTCTTTTCCCTCATTCTCAAGCCCAGTATCCAGACCATGGTGCTGGCCATGTGCATGACGGGCTGGATCCAGATGGCCCGCTTTGTCCGCAACCAGATCGTCATCCTCCGGGACAGGGACTACAATCTGGCCTCCCGTTGCCTGGGCACCTCCACCTGGCGCATCCTCTTCAAAAATCTGCTGCCCTATCTGGTCAGCGTCATCATGCTGCGGGTGGCTCTGGCCATCCCCGCCGCCATCGGCAACGAGGTCTTTATCACCTACATCGGCCTGGGCCTCCCCCTGGAAATCCCCTCCCTGGGCAACCTCCTCAACGAGGGCCGGCTCCTCATGACCGCGCCGCCCCTGCGGTATCAGCTCATCTTCCCCACCGTGGTGCTGGCCGTCATCACCATCTCCTTTTATATCATCGGCAACGCCTTCGCCGACGCCGCCGACCCCAAAAATCACGTGTAAGGAGGCCCGGACCTTGACAGAAACAGACATCATCCTGTCCGTCCAGGACCTGGACGTGAAGTTTGACCTCCGGGGCCGCACCCTCCACGCCATCCGCGGCGTGTCCCTGGACGTGTACCGGGGGGAATCCCTGGCCATCGTGGGGGAGTCCGGCTCGGGCAAGAGCGTGTTCACCAAGTCCTTCATGGGCCTGCTGGACCAGAACGGCTCGGTCACCGGGGGGCACATCCTCTACGGCGGACAGGACCTGGCCGGATACGCCTCGGAAAAGCAGTGGCTCACTATCCGGGGCCGGGAGATCGCCATGGTCCTCCAGGACCCCATGACCTCCCTCAACCCCCTCAAGACCATCGGCAGACAGATCGAGGAGGCGGTGGTCCTCCACCAGGGCCTGAAGGGGGACGCCGTCCGGCGGGCGGTGCTGGCGACCCTCTCCGACGTGGGCATCGACGACCCGGAGCGCCGGTACGGCCAGTACCCTCACGAGTTCTCCGGCGGCATGCGCCAGCGGGTGGTCATCGCCATCGCTGTGGCCTGCCGCCCCAAGATCCTCATCTGTGACGAGCCCACCACCGCCCTGGACGTGACCATCCAGGCCCAGATCCTGGACCTGGTAAAGGCCCTCCAGAAGAAATACGACCTCACCACCATCTACATCACCCATGACCTGGGCGTGGTGGCCAACGTGGCCGACCGCATCGCCGTCATGTACGCCGGGGACATCGTGGAGCTGGGCCGCTGCGAAGAGGTGTTTTACGACCCCCGCCACCCCTACACCTGGGCCCTTCTGTCCTCCCTGCCCCAGCTGGGCGTGAAGGGGGAGCCCCTTTACTCCATCGCCGGTACGCCGCCCAACCTCTTCCACGAGGTAAAGGGGGACGCCTTTGCGCCCCGGAACCCCCAGGCCCTGAAGATCGACTTTGTGGCGCGCCCCCCCTATTTCGAGGTGAGCCCCACCCACAAGGCCCGGACATGGCTCCTGGACCCCAGGGCTCCCAAGGTGGAGCCGCCGGAACACATCCGCCAGCTGCGGGAACAGGGGGTGAAATTCCGTGCCCAGTGAGAACAGGGAAGTCCTTCTGGACGTCAAAAATCTGTGCGTGGACTTCGGCTCCAGGCGTCATCCCTTCCACGCCGTCAGCGACGTGTCCTTTCAGATCTTCCGGGGGGAGACCTTCGGTCTGGTGGGGGAGTCCGGCTCGGGCAAGACCACCATCGGCCGCTCCATCATCCGCATCCATCCCACGGCCTCCGGCGAGGTGTGGTTCCAGGGGAAGCGGATCAGCGGCAAGATCAGCCGGGAGCTGGACCGGGAGGTCACCCGGAAGATCCAGATGATCTTCCAGGACCCCATGGCCTCCCTCAACGAGCGGGCCAAGGTGGACTACATCGTCTCCGAGGGGCTTTATGCCCAGGGGGCCCGCCTGCCGGAGGAGGAGCGGAAGGCCAGGGTGGCCAAGGCCCTTTCGGACGTGGGCCTGCTCCCCGAGTTCGCCAGCCGCTTCCCCCACGAGTTTTCCGGCGGCCAGCGCCAGCGCATCGGCATCGCGCGGGCCCTCATTCTGGACCCCGACTTCATCGTGGCCGACGAACCCATCTCCGCTCTGGACGTGTCCATCCGTGCCCAGGTGCTCAACCTGATGTCCCAGCTCCAGAGGGAGCGGGGCCTCACCTATCTCTTCATCGCCCACGACCTGTCTGTGATGCGCTTCATCTGCGACCGCATCGCCGTCATCTACAAGGGCCGGCTCCAGGAGCTGGCCGGGGCGGAGCAGCTCTTCGCCCACCCCTTCCACCCCTATACCCGGGCCCTCCTCTCCGCCATCCCCCAGCCCGACCCCGTCTCGGAAAAGCAAAAAAAGCTGGTGGTCTACGACCCCTCCCGCCATGGCTACGACGATTCCAACCCTCCCCTGTGGGAGGAGCTGGAGCCCGGCCACTTTGTCCGGGGCAGCCGGCGGGAACTGGACGGCTACCGGGCTCAGCTCTGACCCCGGATCCCCGGCGGCGCCCCCGCGCGGCTCACGCCTCGCGGGGGGCCATTTTTCTCTTTTGAGGTGAACCATGATCACGCCCAATCCACTCTACCCCGGGGCAAAGGTCGCCCTGGTCTGCGCCTCCTCCGCGGTGCCGGAGGAGCGCCTTGCCCCCGCCGTGGAGGCGGTGCGCGCCCTGGGCCTCCAGCCGGTGGTCTACCCCTCCTGCTATTACGAAAACCGCCACGGCTACTTCGCCGCCGACGACGCCCAGCGGGCCGGGGACCTCCAGTCCGCCTTTGCCGACGACACCATCGCCGGGGTACTGGCCATCCGGGGCGGCTACGGCGCCCACCGCCTCCTCCCCCTGCTGGACCTGGATGCCATTGCCCGCACGCCCAAGCTTTTCTGCGGCTACAGCGACGTCACCGCCCTCCATACCGCTTTCAACCAGTGCTGCGGCTTCGTCACCTTCCACACTCCCATGCCCTCCACCGAATACTATCAGCCCGTGGACGGCTACACCGCGGCCTGCCTCCGCCGCGCCCTCTTCGGCCCGGTGGAGGGCCCCCTGGAGAATCCGGAGGGCATGGCCATGACCGCGCTTCAGAGCGGCTCCGCCGCCGGGCTCCTCTGCGGCGGGAACCTCTCCCTGCTGTGCGCCTCCCTGGGCACCCCCTGGGAGATTGACACCCGGGGCAAGCTTCTGTTCCTGGAGGACATCGGTGAGCAGACCTATCGGGTGGACGCCATGCTCACCCAACTGCGAAACGCCGGTAAATTCGACGACTGTGCCGGCGTGCTGCTGGGGGCCTGGACCGACTGCGTGCCTGAATACCCGGAACGCACCCTCACGCTGCCGGAGATCTTCTCTGAGCTCATTGTCCCTGCGGGAAAGCCGGTGCTCTCAGGCCTTGCCTGTGGGCACACCCTGCCCACCATGTCCCTGCCCCTGGGGGCCCGGGCGGCCATGGACACCGAGCTACGCCGAGTGGAGGTGCTCTCCCGATGATACCTGCGGAACTCAACGCCTATCTGGCGGCCGAGATCGCCGCCTTTCCTGGCAAGACCTCCCTGCTGGTGGCCGATCTCCCCACCGGCGCGGTCCGTCATGCCTGGCAGCCGGAGGAGCCGGTCCCCTCCGCGTCCACCATCAAGGTCCCCATCCTCCTGGCCGCCCTGGAGGAGGTGCGTCTGGGCCGGCTCTCCCTGGAGCAGCGGGTGGCGCTCCCCGCCGCGGCTCTGCTGCCCGACACCGAGGTGTTTGACCGGGGGGAGACGGACTGCTCCCTGTGGGAGCTCCTCTATTGGATGACGGCCCTCAGCGACAATACCGCCACCAATGTGATCCTGGACCTGCTGGGCCTGGACGCCGTCAACAGGTACGCCACCCGGGTGCTGGGGCTCCGGCACACCGTCTGCCGACGGAAAATGCTGGACGCCGCCGCCGCGGCTGCCGGGCGGGACAACCGGACCTCCGCCACCGACCAGTGCCGCCTCTACCGGCAGCTCTGCCTGGGACGGCTGCTGACCCCCCGTCTCACGGAGACCGCCCTGGATCTGCTCCGCCGTCAGCGGTGCATGGACGCCGCCCTGCGTTATCTCCCCTACCCGGTGGACTTCGCCCACAAGACCGGCGAGCTGGACGGCGTGACCCATGACGCCGGGGTATTCTTTCAGGGGAGCGGGGGCTACTACCTGGGAATCTTCACCTGGGAGGGCCCCAGCCCCGACGGCGACCCGGAACAGAAGCGCTACATCGGCCGCCTGGCCCGGGCCATCTATGAGACTTATCTGTGAGGTGCTGTTATGAAAGCCATCGTCACTTCCCCCATCTGCCCCCTGATGACCCGGCCCTCCCACCAGTGCCGGCGCGGGGATGAGGCCCTCTTCGGCATGACCCTGGAGGTGCTGGAGGACACCCGCACCGGCTGGTATCAGGTGGAGGCCCCCTACCGCTACGGGGGCTATGCCCCGGCGGAGTGCCTTCTCTTCGGGGACAGCGGCGTCCGCCGCTGGGCCGACCTTCCCAAGCAGGTGGTCTGCAAGGCCATCTGCGACGTGCTCTCCGGCCCCGCCGTGGAGTTCTGGCCCCTGGTCACCCTGACCCGGGGGGCGCTGGTCTCCCCCGTCGGAGCGCCCGACGAAAGGGGCTGGCAGCGGGTGGTCCTCCCCGACGGCCGGGAGGGGTATACAAAATGTAGTTTTCTCTGCGAATATTACAAAAAGCCCTTTCCTGCCGAGGAGAACGCCTTTCGGGCTGCGGTCACCGCCACCGCCCGCTCCTATCTGGGTGTCCATTACCGCTGGGGCGGCAAAACCCCCATGGGCATCGACTGCTCCGGCCTCACCTCCATGAGCTACCTGCTCAGCGGCGTGGTCATCTACCGGGACGCTGAGATCCGGGAGGGCTTCCCCGTCCACCCCATCCCCCGCCCCTCCATGCGCCCCGGCGACTTGCTGTACTTCCCCGGGCACACGGCCATGTATCTGGGTGAGGGCAGGTATATCCACTCCACCGCCCGCTGCGGCAGCGACGGCGTGGTGATCAACAGCCTCCGCCCGGAGGACCCGGATTACCGGGAGGATCTGGACAAGGGCATGACCGCCGTGGGCAGTATTTTTTGACGGAGCACCCCGCCCGGGCTCCCGCTCCGCGCGGTCTTTCTTGACAGCACGGCGCCGGGGCTGGTATACTTGCCTCCCATCCCATGTTCAGAAAGGAGCTTGTATGGGCTTTTCCATTGAGACCGGCGTCTCCGCCGTCACCGTCTTTCTCCAGGGGGTTCTGAGCTTTTTCTCCCCCTGTGTCCTGCCCCTGGTTCCCCTCTATATCGGCTATCTCTCCGGGGGTGCCAGGACCGTGGAGCCGGACGGCTCGGTCCGCTACCGCCGGAAGCGGGTGCTGGGGAACACCTTTTTCTTCGTCCTGGGGGTGTCCTTCGCCTTCTTCCTTCTGGGCCTGGGCTTTACCGCCGCGGGCCGGTTCTTCTCCCGGTATCAGTCCCTCTTCACCCGGGCGGGCGGCATCCTGGTGGTCCTCTTCGGCCTCTACCAGCTGGGCATTCTTGGGCAGTCCCGGCTCATCGCCTCCGAACACCGCCTCCCCTTCCGGCTGGACCGCTTCACCATGGGGCCACTGGCCGCCCTGCTGCTGGGTTTCACCTTTTCCTTTGCCTGGACTCCCTGCGTGGGGCCCGCCCTGGCCTCGGTGCTGCTGCTGGCCTCCTCTGCCTCCTCTGCGGCCAGGGGGTTTGCCCTCATCGGACTCTATACCCTGGGCTTCACTCTCCCCTTTCTGGCCGTAGGCCTCTTCACCGGCACTTTGCTGGACTTTTTCAAACAGCACCAGAAGGTGGTGCGGCATACCGTCAAGGCGGGCGGCGTCCTCATGGTGCTCATGGGCGTCATGATGTTCACCGGTTGGATGAACGGCGTGTCCTCTTACCTTTCCCGCTTCGGCGCCGCCGGGACACCTCCGGCCGCCGGGAGCCCGTCCTCTCCTGCCGTCACGGCCTCCCCCACGCCTTCGCCCTCCGTCCATCCGGAATCCACGGCCTCGCCGGCCCCGGTTCCGGCCCCCGACTTTACCCTGTACGACCAGAACGGCGTGGAGCACACTCTGTCCGACTACCAGGGCAAGACCGTCTTTCTCAATTTCTGGGCCACCTGGTGCCCACCCTGCAAGGCGGAGATGCCCGACATCCAGGCCCTCTATGAGGACTGGGGGGAGAACGGCGGGGAGGTGATCGTCCTGGGGGTGGCCAATCCCAAGACCGACGATTTCCTCTATAACCAGGACGTCACCCGTGAGGAGGTGGAGACCTTCCTCAGTGACGGCGGCTACACCTATCCGGTGGTGATGGACCTCACTGGGGACGTCTTCTCCGCCTATGGCATCCGCGCCTTCCCCACCACCTTCATGATCGCCCCGGACGGCAGCGCGTTCGGCTATGTCCAGGGGGGCATCAGCCGGGAGATCATGGACAGCATTGTAGAGCAGACCCGCACCGGCGTCCGCGAAGCGCAAAAATAGACCGGCCTTGCCGGCGTTAAAAACAGCATTGTGCCGAGGGCCTGTCGATAAAATCGACAGGCCCTCGCGCGCATCATTTGATCGGGAAGGTTAAATACCGCACTTGCGGCCTGAGCAGTGTTTCTTCCGACGCGCGTGTCGCCGGAAAAAACAGATCGGACCTGATTCCGCCGTCCGCGGACGGCGGAACTCTGCGAGGCTTTCTTGCATAAAACCCAGCGCATCCGCTTTCTTGACGCCTGACAGCAGTGTGCCCGGACGGAATCCACCGTCCGGGCACACTGCTGTCTCTACTTCCGCTTCTTGTCCCGCAGAAAGATGTGCTTCGTATGGGGGTTCGACGTCTGCCGCACGTCTCCCCCGGAAAAGGCTCCGCCTTTCCCGGGGTCCCCGTCCTTTTCTTCCTCGGGCGGAGTAAATCCGCCCTGCGGCAAGGCGGGCCGCCTGCTGCGGCCCGCCTTGGACGCGCCTTACGGCGCGAGGGCGCTCCGCGCCCGGTGGACGTGCGGCCACTCCGCTCCCCCTCTACTTCCGCTTCTTGTCCCGCAGGAAGATGTGCTTCGTATGGGGGTTCGACGTCTGCCGCACGTCCACCTCGAAGCGGTCCAGGCTCTTGATGAGCTGGGTCAGCTTAGAGAAACCGTAGTTCCGGGGATCAAAATCCGGCTGCTGCCGGATCAGCAGGTTTCCCAGCTCCCCCATAAAGGCGTATCCGTCTTCGTCGGCGATCATATCCAGGGCGCCGGCGATCAGCTCCTCGATCTCCGGCGGGACCTTCCTCTGCGGCTCCTCCGGCGCAGGCTCCGGTTCCGGCGCGGCGGGGGGCTCCGAGGCCACCTTCTTCTTCCCCTTCTTGCCCGCCTTGGTCCCCTCCGCCGGGGCGGACACCGCCTCCGGTTCCGGCGCGGGCTCCGGCTTAGCCGCCTTGTCCTTGGCAGCGGCCCGAATGACCTCGATATAGATGAACTTGTCACAGGCCACGATGAAGGGACTGGGCGTCTTCTTCTCCCCCATGCCGATGACCTTCTTGCCCGCCTCCCGCAGCCGGGTGGCCAGACGGGTGAAGTCGGAATCGCTGGACACCAGTACGAAACCGTCGCACTGTCCGGTATAGAGGATGTCCATGGCGTCGATGATCATAGCCGAATCGGTGGAGTTCTTTCCGGTGGTATAGCTGTACTGCTGGATGGGGGTGATGGCGTTCTCCAGCAGGATCGGCTTCCAGGAGGCCATATTGGGGGTGGTCCAGTCCCCGTAGATGCGCTTGATGGTGGGGGTGCCGTAGACGGCAATCTCGGCCATCACATCCCGCATGGCAGTCCGGGAGGCGTTGTCCGCGTCAATGAGCACCGCCAGGCGCAGGCTCTGGTCGTTTGACTGCTCCATATCCGCCCTCCTCAGCCGTCACTGAGCACGAAGTGGTAGAACCGCAGCATCTCATACCAGTCGTCGGTGGAGAAGCACACACTCTTTCCATCTTCCAGCCGCGCCCCGGGGTAAAAGCTCTTGGAGTAGGCCGTCCGGTGCTCCCGGAATCGGATCTCGCTGTCGAACCGCTCCGGCATGGGCACCTTGCACTTGGCGGCCCGATGCACCGCCTCCTTGGCTCCCGCCCGGATGCGTTCCACGGCCACGTCGGGGTGGATGGAGATCACGCCACCGCCCACGCCCCGGTTGACCGGCACGGTCACGATCTCGGGGATAAACTCACGGGCAAAGGCGCACAGCTCCTCGTCGCCGGAGAGGAATACCGCAGGCACACCGTAATATCCGGCGGTATAGGCGTTGATGAGGAACTCGCTGGCCCTCACACCGTTGAGGAGCACATGCTCGTTGCGTAGGTTCATGGTGTGGGAGAGGGGATTGCCGGGGCAGGAGGCCCAGGCGTGATAGCCGGTGAAGAGAACGGCGCCGTAGTCGTCCCTGTCCAAGCCGGACATCATGGACAGGGGGTCTCCCGTCCAGCCCCGGAGGATCCGGATGCACTCGGGCAGCTCCGCGGCGTCGATGTTCCGGGCGGAGTCGTGGGCGTCCTTGAGGAAGATCTCCCCGACCCCCGCGTCCAGGGCCCCCTTGCAGGCGGCCTTGACCTCCCGGGTCATCTGCTTCTGAAAGGGCTTGTAGTCGTCCATGGTACACCGCTCGGTCTCCGCCCAGTCGGTGATCCCGCAGGTACCCTCGATATCGGCGCTGATAAATACCTTCAAAGTACAGCACTCCTTTTCTTTTTTTCGTCTCTTTCTGGAATCAGTATAGCATAAAGAGACGGCTTTGCATATGCGGCCGAGCAAAAAAGTCGCCCGCCGGCGCAGACTTTCCGGGGCATTTGATTCCATGCGGGGCGGGCTGTCGCCCGCTCGCGCTCCCCCACCGCAGGCCATGAGCGCTCCCTAGCATACAGGGTTTTCGACAGACAGAGCGGACCTCCTGCCCAACCATTGGACAGGAGGTCCGCTGTTCTATCCTTTTGCGTCAGTTGAACTCCCAGGGGCTCACATACTTATGGGAGCTGGTCGCATACCCGTTTTCATATTTTACCGTCATATACAGGGGTTCCCCATTATTCACCAGCTTCACATAGCAGACACCGTCTTCAAATCTGTCTGTGATGTCAAGGCTCTGGTCAAACCAGTGGAGCCACACGGACCCATCCTCCTCATACCGCACATCCGGTGCCGTGAGATGCGCCATAAGGTCCTCCTCCGACGCAGGGATCTCTGTCCCGTCAGGCGCAAATACCACGCCGCCGCCGCTCTGATGCCGCACGTTCCCCTCGCCGTCGGTATATTCCATGCTGTAGCTTCCGTTTCCGTCAAATTGAATCGTGGCCGCTGTTTGGTCTCCGTGGATCCAGACCTGAACGGCGCGCTGAATTCCACCAGCATCTGCGGCATATGCGGCCGCGGCGCCGCCCACGAGCGTTGCACAGACGGCAACAATGGCGGCCATTGTTCTAAACCGATGCTGTTTTGCTGTTCTTTCCATTTTTTCTGCCTCCAAAGAAAAATTATCAGAGGCACGAATCGCCGAAAACGCCTGCTTGTATTTCTCCCTATTCGTCATCTTCCCATGCCTCCTTCAATGTGTTGCGGAGCGACATTCTTCCGCGTGACAACCTGACCTTCACATTGCCCGGCGTTATTTTCAGAATGTCCGCGATTTCCTTTACCGAATAATCTTCATAGTAAAACAAGTGGACCACGATACGATACTTTTCCGGGAGTTTCATCACCGCCTCAAACAATTCGGACGACTCCTCCGACTGGAAGGCCAGGGTTTCCATATAGTCCTCCAGCGGGAGCGCGTTTCGCCTGAAAAAAGTATTGTTCTTGTTCTTCGCCTTGTTGATCGCCACGCGGAGCAGCCACGCACGGATATGCTGCTCCGTCTCAAATTCTTTTTTCTGGGACCAATACTGAAGGAAGGTATCCTGAACAACATCCTCGGCATCCTGCGCATTTTTACATACGTTAAATGCCGCTGTATAGAGATTGTTCCGATATTTTTCAATCAGCATCTTGAGGGGTGGTTTCATATAGCATGCTCCTTAACCCGGTTGAAAGGCCTTTCGTCCATAATACAAAGCAGCGGAGTGAAAGGTTACAAAGCGCCGCTACCGTCTTTTCCTCTGCCGTGGCGGACAAAGGCCGCCGCTTCTCAAAATGAGGGCGTCCATTTTCCCTCTGGCCTGCAACTTTTTCCGCTCTCCCAACGTCTAAGGAACACAGAACGCCCGAACAGTTCCTCCCGCGGCCCTCCGGCAGCATCCATTTCTTAAATTTTTCTTAAGCTGTTACAAAACGCCCTTCTCCATCGTTATAAAAGCAGAAAGCTTTTCCAAAAGAGAAGAAAGGAGGCTCTGTCCATGGCGCGCCATACCCGGCTGCACTGGACTCCGGCGGCGGCGGTCCTGATCCTGTGCGCCGCTTTCGCGTGGTTCTCCCCCCGCAGTACGCGGGACATGCTGCCCCTCTCCGCTGAAGGGGGGGATGTGCGCGCCCTGACGGTCTCCGGCGATGGCACCCTGCGCGCTTTCGCGTTGCCCGCCTCCGGACTACTGTCCTCCGCGCTGGCGGACAGCGCCTGTGTCCGCCTCCCCACCGCCCTGCCCGGCCCCTTCACCGGGGACATCTGTGTGTCCGCCGGCGGCATGTGTGTCTGGATCACCCCCCGCGGCGCCTTTCTCAGCCCCGCGGACGGCGATTCCGGCTGTTATATGATCCTGGGCTCCGGCCCCGCGCTCTATCAAAAGATCCAGGATCTGATTCCCCAGAACGCTTGAAAAGAGGGATTTCCTGTGCATACTATCAGAAAACGCATTTTCTGTGCCCTGACCGCTGTGGCCCTGCTGGCCGCCGGCTCGGCGGGCCTGTTATTCTGGGCGGACGGGCAGTATGCCGCCCGTCTGGCGGGGGAGATCCGGACCCGGTTCCAGGGCGGTGTGCTGATGGATGAGACCTTCTCGCCCCTGCCCCCCTCCGACTCCGTCCTGCTCTTCCAGAGGGCCGCCTCTCCCATCCGGCCCCTGTCCCTGAACACCAGCTCCTCCGGAGATGCGTCGGTGCTGATCCCCTACCTCCCAGATTACGGCTCGGATCTCTCCCTTACCGTGCCGAAGGCGGGGCGCTGGCGTCTTTCCTACCGCACCCTGGACGGTCTGGAGGTGACGGCGGACTACACCCATGCCGGCCAGGAGGCGTTGACCGTCTATCTCCCGGAGGCCGACCTGGAGGTGCGCCTGACCGGCGGCGATCAGGCCGCCATGGCGTACACCGCCCACGCCCGCCGTCCGGCCACCCCCGCCCTGCTGTGGACGGCCCTGACCGCCGAGCTCTCCTACCGGCTGTAAGACACACATCGTCCGACCATGGAAAACAATGAGGCCCGCCCCGGAGCTATGCTCCGGGGCGGGCCCTTGTACTGCCTGGATTCAGACGTCGTCCTCAATGAGGCCGTAGCCGCCGCCGTTGCGGGTATAGACCACGGAGAAGGCCCCGTCGGCATCGGCGTTCTTAAAGGCGAAGAAGGTGTGTCCCACCAGATTCATCTGGAGCACCGCCTCTTCCACCGTCATATGCTTGATGGGGAACCGCTTGGTCCGCACGATCCTGAACTCGGACTCCTCCTCCTCGGGTGCGAAGTCGGAGACTTCGGCGGCGTCCACCGTGCGCTCGAAGGCGTCGGTGCGCAGACGCTTTTCCAGGCGGGCCTTGTTCTTGCGGATCTGGCGCTCCATGCCGGAGACACAGGCGTCAATGGATGCGCGCATATCGGAGGTACTCTCCGAAGCGCGGAGGATCATGCTGCCGGAGCGGACCGTAATTTCGCAGACGTTCCGGTCCTTTTCCACACTGAAGACGACAGATGCCTCGCCTTCCGTCTTGAAATAGCGGTCCAGCTTGCCTACCTTCTTTTCCGCATAGGCATGGACGGACGCGGGCAGAGTGACCTTCTTGTCGGTGAATACGAACTTCATTCGATTCAGCTCCTTCTTTCGTCCCCTCACGGGGACTGTGGTAACCGGGGGGCAGTCCATTCCGCCCTTCGGTACCTTTATTATACCAGCATCTCTACGGAAAGTCACCTGGATTTTATGAACTTTATACAAATTCTGTCCCCGCTCCTCCGTCCCATTGCCCAAAGCGGCGGTCACTTCACCTGGATACCGTTGATAAAGACATGCTCCACACTTCCCGTCCACTCCAGCGGGTGGCCGCTGGTCACCACCACGTCGGCGTCCTTCCCGGGCGTCAGGGAACCCACACGGTGAGCCACACCAGCCAATCGGGCGCCGCCCAGAGTGATGGCCCGCAGCGCCTCTTCCGGCTCCAGGCCGCCCCGGACGGCAATGGCCGCGCACAGGGGCAGATACTGGATCGGGGTGACGGGGTGGTCGGTGCAGATGGCGATCTCCACCCCCGCCTTTGCTAGGCGGGCGGGGTTTTCAATGGTGAGGCCCGCCAGCTCGGGCTTGCTGCGGTCTGTGAGAATGGGCCCGGTGATAACGCCTACGCCCTCGGCGGCCAGCAGCTCGGTGACGCGGTAGCCCTCGGTGCCGTGGACCACCACGAATTGCAGTCCGTACTCCCGGCAGATCCGCACCGCCGTGGCGATATCGTCCGCCCGGTGGGCGTGGATATGGACGGGCAGCTCTCCCCGCAGCACGGGGATCAGCGCCTCCAACCTGGGATCATAGCCGGGCGCATTGGTGCCCGCCTCGGTATCCGCCTTGTCCTGACGGTCCATATACTCCAGCGCCCGGGCCAGCTCCGTGCGAATGACAGACGCGGTCCCCATCCGGGTGGTGGGGGTCTCCTTTCGCCCGTTGTACACCGTTTTGGGATTCTCGCCCAGAGCCATTTTCATAGTGGCCGGCGCCTTGAGCACCATTTGATCCACCCAGGCGCCCAGGGTCTTGATCACAATGCCCTGTCCGCTGATGGGGTTGGCGCTGCCCGGCCCGGTGAGCACCGTGGTGACGCCCCCCTCCCGCGCCTCCTGGAAGCAGCGGTCCAGAGGATTCACCCCGTCGATGGCCCGCACATGGGGGGTGCAGGGGTTAGTGGCCTCGTTGCCATCGTCGCCCTCAAACTTCAGGGCGTCGCCGAACAGCCCCAGGTGACAGTGGGCATCCACAAAGCCGGGAACGATGTGCCCGCCCTTCACGTCCAGGGAAGGGCCCTCGCAGCCCTTCGGCAGCGCCTCCATAGGGCCGACGCCTTTGATCTTGTCGTCCTCCAGCTCCACATATCCATTGGGGATCACTGGGGCGTCCACCGGGTGCACCACACCGTTGAAAATCAGCATTGTCTCCTCCGCCTTTCAAAATTTTAGTTGACATTTTTAGGAATATATGTTACTCTCTGTCTGTACAGAGTCCTGTCCCTCCTACCGGCTGGACTCCTGCCATTCTCCCACGCAAGATCCTTCCTTTGGGCGCGCCTTATCGGGCGCGCCCGCTTTCTTTTGCGGCGGATATACCGCTGTGCCTTTCTCTCCCACACAGAAAAAATGCGCGGCTTGTCCTTCAGCCGCGCATTTTCCTCTGCATTCTTATTTCCGTCCGCCGCGGCGGGAGCTTCTCTTCTCTGTGTACTTCATCTCCGACAGCTTGCTGTCGGAGGCCTGCATGAAATGCTTGAGCCGTTCCTCAAAGGACTCCGGCTCACTGGGCTGCCTGGAAAATCCGCCGGACCGCCCGCCGCCCTGCCGCGGCGCGTAGCCGCCCTGTCGGGGACCGCTGGGCCGGGGTGCAAAACCGCCCTGACCGCCCGCGGGGCGAGGCGGCCGGGGAGGGGGATCCATGGCCTTTTTGATGGACAGATTGATGCGGTTGTTTTCATCGATTCCGATGACCTTGACCTTGACCTCCTGTCCCTCGGTGAGATGGTCTTTCACATCGTTCACATAGGAATAGGCGATCTCAGAGATGTGCACCAGACCCGAGCGTCCGCCGGGCAGTGACACAAAAGCGCCGAATTTTGTGATGCCTGTCACTTTTCCTTCTACAATAGAACCTACACCAAACTCCATACTGCTCCCAAAATCCTCCTTGAATATTCGCCCGAATCTCTTTAGGGCTTGTCTGAATATGGACCGTGTGCCCCGCGCCGAAGCACTTTGCCCCCCGGCAAGCGTTCCCCCGCCGGGGTCCCGGCGGACCCCGGGGGAAATCGGCGCCCGGCCGGGGGACAAAAGACCCGGCGTTCGGACGGATGATCCATTTCAAGCAAGCCCTAGTTGGTGATGATAAAGACTTTCTCTCCGGGCGCCACAAGGCCCAGCTTATCCCGGGCGATGTCGGCGATGCGGTCGGGGTCGTCCGGATTTGCCACGTCCTCGGCCAGTTCGGCGTTGATCTGGGTCTGCTCCGCCACCTGCTGGCTCAGCGTGTCCCGCTGGGCCTGCGCCTCCTGGATCTGGCCCTGGAGGTTCAGCAGGGCCGTCGCCATGTAGATGAGCAGAGCCAGAACCACCACCTTTGTGAGCAGTCCGGCCTTTTTTGTTCTGATCACGGCGTGCGCCCTCCCCTCCTCCCGCCGCCCGGCGGGTCAAGTCTTCCATCTCTTCGGGTATCAGTCTAATATTATACCATCTTCGGCCATAATGGAAGTGCTTCTTTGCAACTTTTTCAATTTTTTTACTGACATGCTCCAGCAGGACCAGGGGAAATGTGCAGAGCTTCCAGAGAAAAGCGATCCCGTCGGCCACCAGACCGGCCAGAAAGAGGGCCGGACGGCTCAGCGCCAGAAAATAGACGACCGCCCCCAGGAAGAGGGCCAGCACCATATAAATGCGCAACTGCCCGCCCCCGGCGGCGATGGCATAGAGAAAGAGCCCCGCGGTGACCAGAGCCCAGAAGAGGAGATCCAGCGCGGAGCCCAGCAGGGGGAGCCGGACCCGCCGCCGGAGGATGCGGAACAGATCATATACCAGGCCCAGCGCCGTCCCCAGGCCGGCGGCGCCCAGGAACGTAAGGGCCTGGTCCAGAAGGTCGACGCCCATCGCGTGGACCTATCGGAACAGCCGGGCCAGGAAGCCGCCCCGTTCGCCCCCGTCGTCCTCATAGGTCAGGGAGTCCACGCTTCCCTCCACCTTCAGGTCTCCCCCGTCCAGACTCAGCTTTTCGATGTGGAGGTCCTCCCCCCGCACCACCAGGGTCCCCTTGCAGGTGCTCATGACAATGCTGTTCTCGTCGAAGCTCTCCACCTCCTCCACCCCAGATACGGACAGAGATTCCCGCCCCTCCAGAATCACATGATGGGGCGCAGTCTCCGCCCGGAGCTTCTTCTCCTCGTATTGCATCCTTCTCCCGCCTTTCCCAGCAATGGCTTTCTGCTGTAACCATGTATATGGGACAGGGGCCGCGGATATGCAGAGGCGCCCCCGTTCTATGAGAACGGGGGCGCCTCTGCCTGCCGAAAAACCTGTATGTTAGGGATCCTTGCGGTCTGCGGCAGGGGAGCGCGAGGGGCGACGCCATCCGCGGCTTTCAAATCCCTAGTTCGTCGCGGCGGCAGTCCCCGCCGTGGGCCCCAGCGCCTTCCGCAGAGGCCGGTATACGGCCGCGGTGGCGGCAATCTTCAATGCGTCTCCAGGGAGGTACACCAGCATCCCGATCTGCGCCACGGTCCAGGCGGACAGCCCCTTCCCCAGATAGACGTTCAGGATGAGATACATATACGGCAGCCCCACCAGGTAGAGCACACCCAGCCCGACCAGACACGCCAGGACCACCCGCGGGAGCTTCGCCTCCCCCTCGGTCAGTTTTCCCATAACCCAGGCGGAGGGGATCAGCCCCAGCAGAAATCCGAAGCTGGGCTGAAAGACGTAGCCCAGTCCGCCCCCCATGGTGAAAATGGGCAGGCCCACTAGGCCCAGCACCACATAGGCCGCCTGGGACAGCGCCCCCCACCTGGCCCCCAGAAGTACGCCCGCCATGGCGGTAAACAGGAATTGCAGCGTGACGGACATCGCCCCCAAAGGAAACTTGAGGAAGGCCCCGATGGCTGTCAGGGCAGAGAAAAGGGCGGCCAGGATCAACATGCGGGTGTTGGTTCTCATTGTGTACTCTCTCCAATCGTAAACCAATTTTTTATTGTAGGTTTACAATATCACATTTCCCCCCGATTGTAAACTGTTATTTTTCATTTGGTTGACGTATCCTCCCTTCCGGGGATATAATATCCTTGATACACAAGGCGGCGGTCCGCCTTCTCCCTGCCGGATCGGCCGCAGGGCGGCTCATTCCGCGCACGGAAAATGGAGAGGACAAAAGGGGGCTCGACTATGCTACAAGATGAAATTCTCACGCTTCTTCGCTCCGGCGGCGGGGCCTATCTCTCCGGTGAGGCCATGAGCCGGAAGCTGGGGGTCAGCCGCGCGGCGGTGTGGAAGGCGGTGGACGCCCTCCGGCGGGAGGGCTATGCCATCTCCTCCGGCTCCAACCGGGGCTATCGGCTGGAGTCGGCGCCGGACACCCTGCGGGCGGGGGAGCTCTCTCAGGCCCTGGCGGGGCGCCTGGTGGGAAGCAATCTGGCCTGTCTGGAGACGGTGGACTCCACCAACAACGAGATCAAGCGCCGGGCGGCCAACGGCGCGCCGGAGGGACTGGCCGTCCTCACCGATGAGCAGACCGGCGGCCGCGGCCGCCGGGGAAACACCTTTCAGTCCCTGAAGGGCAAGGGGCTCTATTGCTCCATCCTCCTGCGGCCCCGTCTGGTGCTGGACCTGGACAAGCTCAGTACGCTCACCGCCTGGGTGGCGGTGGCGGCCAGCCGCGCGGTAGAGGCCTGCTGCGGGCTCCGCCCCGGGATCAAGTGGACCAATGACCTGGTCCTGGGCGGGCGGAAGCTCTGTGGCATCCTCACCGAGCTGGAGCTGGAGGCCGAGACCGGGGAGCCCTCCGCCGTGATCGCGGGCATCGGCATCAATGTCGGACAGACCGACGGGGACTTCGGCCCGGCACTCTCCCGGGTGGCCACCTCTCTGGAGCAGGAGCTGGGCTCTCCCGTCCGCCGGGCCGACCTGGCCGTGTGCCTGCTGCGGGCGTTGGACGACATGTACGCCGCCTTCCCGGCGGCGAAGGCCGACTATCTGGCGGAGTACCGCGCCCGGTGCGTTACCACCGGGCACGAGGTCTACCTAGTCCGCGGAGAGGAGCGCCTCCCCGCCTTTGCCGAATCCGTGGACGAAGACTTCGCCCTCCTCTGCCGGATGCCGGACGGCTCCCGCCGCCGGGTGACGGCGGGAGAGGTGTCGGTCCGGGGGCTGATGGGCTATGTGTGAGAGAGGGGGAAGCACCGTTATGCATGCCGCACAGCGTCGGGATGCCCTGTTGGAGCTGCTCCGCACCTCCCGGGGGCCGGTGAGCGCCACGGCGCTGGCCCGCCGCTTTTCCGTCAGCCGTCAGATTATCGTGGGAGATATCGCCCTCCTCCGGGCTGGCGGGGCGGATATCGCCTCCACCCCCCGGGGCTATGTGATCCCCGCCCAGGAGGATACGGGCCTTACCTGCACCCTGGTCTGCCGCCATACCGCCGCCGATCTGGAACGAGAGCTCAATCTCATGGTGGACAACGGCTGCACTGTGCTGGACGTGGTGGTGGAGCACCCGGTCTACGGCCAGCTCTCCGGCCAGCTCCAGCTCTCCTCCCGGTATGATGTGGCTGAGTTTATACGCCGGGTAGAGAAGGAACAGGCCACTCCTCTCAGCGCCCTCACCGGAGGGGTCCACCTCCACCGCCTCCGCTGTCCCGACGAGGCGGCCTGCCGCAGGGTGTGCCAGGCATTGGATGAGGCCGGATTTCTGGTGAAGGAGTAAGCCTGGACCGAGGCGAGGCGGTGCTTCTCCTCCGGCGCCGGACCCCATGACAGTCGGAACCTGCGCTTGACAAATCCTGCACAGACGCTATAATAGGGCATTACAGGTGTCAAGACACCTGTAATGCCCTATTTTTCCGGATCCCATCTATTAAAGGAGTGGTCCCATGGACGGATGCAAGTCTTTCCTCGCCCGCAAGAATATCGTAATCTCCGCCAAACGCTACGGCATTGACGCGCTGGGCGCCATGGCCCAGGGGCTTTTCTGCTCCCTGCTCATCGGCACCATCATCAAGACCCTGGGCCAGCAGCTTGGCCTCCCCTTTTTGGTGGACATCGGCGGCTACGCCTCGGCCATGTCCGGTCCGGCCATGGCCGCCGCCATCGGGTACGCCCTTCAGGCGCCGCCTCTGGTATTGTTCTCCCTCATCGCCGTGGGCTCCGCCGCCAATGGTCTGGGCGGCGCGGGGGGGCCGCTGGCCGTGCTGGTCATCGCCATTTTGGCCGCAGAGGTCGGCAAGGCCGTCTCCAAGGAGACCAAGGTGGACATTCTGGTGACGCCCCTGGTCACCATCTGCGTGGGCGTGGCCCTCTCGGCCTGGTGGGCCCCGGCCATCGGGGCCGCGGCCTCCGCCTTCGGTCAGCTCATCAAGGACGCCACCGTGCTCCAGCCCTTCTGGATGGGCATCGTGGTATCCGTGCTGGTGGGCATCGCCCTGACCCTCCCCATCTCCTCCGCGGCCATCTGCGCCGCGTTCGGCCTCACGGGGCTGGCCGGGGGCGCCGCCGTGGCCGGCTGTTGCGCCAACATGGTGGGCTTCGCCGTGCTCTCCTTCCGGGAGAACCGCTGGGGTGGCCTGGTGAGCCAAGGCATCGGCACCTCCATGCTCCAAATGCCCAACATCGTTCGGAATCCCCGCATCTGGCTTCCCGCCATCCTTACCTCCGCCGTCACCGGCCCCATCGCCACCTGCGTGTTCCGCCTGGAGATGAACGACCCCGCCAGCGGCGTGGCCTCCGGCATGGGGACCTGCGGACTGGTGGGGCAGATCGGAGTCTACAGCGGCTGGGTGAATGATGTAGCTACCGGCGTCAAGGCCGCCATCACCCCTTTTGACTGGCTGGGCCTGATCCTCATCTCCTTTGTCCTCCCCGCCGTGCTCTGCTGGGCCTTCGGTCTCTTCTTCCGCAGGATCGGCTGGATCAAGGAGGGGGACCTCACCCTCTCTTAGGGCCTGTTTGAAAATGGCCGACACGCCCTTGCGCGTTCCCCCGGGTTTGCGTCAGCCGTCCGTAAAGATCTGGCAGTAATAGTACAGTCCGCTGTCCGAGCGGGCCACCCCCACTCCGATACGGGTAATCTCCGGGTTGACCATATTCTGATAGTGCCCGCTGGAATTTTCCCAGACCGTCACCGCCTCTCGGGCGGAGAGGGCGGAGACCATGGCCAGGTTTTCGGAGGCGTATCCGGTAAGCCGGTCTCCCAGGACGGTGTAAAACGGTCTTCCGTCGGGGCGCACATGGTTGTAGTTGTCCAGATCGTCCATGGCCGCGCACTCCTCGGCCCGGATCTGGGCGGCCGCCATCAGGGTCTCGTCCGTCTCCAGTGGGGCCTCGCCGGCCTCCTGGCGGAGCCCATTGGTCAGGGCCACAAGCTCCTGCCGCGCCGCCTCCAGCCCGTCGGGCGCCTCCGCCTTCTCCCGGTCCGTCCCCCGGAAGGTCTGGTCGTACCGTGCCAGCATGGCCGCGGCCTCCGCCCGGGTCACACCGCCCTCCGGGTCCATGGTGGTCTCCCCGGTACCTGTCAGGATGCCGTTGGGACAGGCCCAGCCCAGCACCGCCAGCCGGACCTCCCCGTCCACCCCTTCCATATCGGAAAAGGGTCCTGCCGGGGCCTCCGCCGCCGCCGGGCTGTCCCCCGTCAGCAGGGCAAAGTGGTAGAGCATGACCGCAAACTCCCCCCTCTGAACGGCCTCATCGGGCTTGAGCTCCCCTCCGGTCGCCGTTCCGCTGTCCGGATACAGCCCGCTCTGATGGGCCCAGGTCACCGCGTCCCTGTAATAGGCCCCCTCAGGTACGTCGGAATAGGTCCCGGAGCCGGTGACGGCAGGGGACCCCGCGTAGCGGTAGAGCACCTCTGCCAGCATGGACCGGGTCATGACGGCATCCGGGATAAAACGATCCCCGCCCGCGCCCTGAAACAGCCCCTTCTCCGTGACGTAGGCCACGCTGTCGCGGGCCCAGTGGCCCTCAGGCACATCGGCAAGGCCGGCGGCCAGGGCCGGTGACGCCAGCCCGGTCCAAAGGCTCAGTGCCAGGCCCAGGCATGCGATCTGTCTTTTCATACTGCCTCTCTCCCTATAAAATAAGCTGTGCCCGGACCTTTTTTCACGGTCATACCGCGCGCAGACTGCAACCAGGTCCCCGCTCTTCGGCGGGGGCCCGGTTATTTCATGGCCCGTCCATTCGCGCCAGCAACCCATGCGGCCGCGGGGATCAGGAGGTGCAGCCCCAGAAAGCCCAGGTCAGCCGGAGAGGCCGTTGGACTGCCGCTCCATGTTCTCCACTACAATGTCGTGGATCTCCCCCAGGGAAGCGCAGTACTCCAGCACCGCCCAGGGGACGTTGGTGTGGAAGTGGATCTTGACCAGCGACTCATCCCCCACCGCCAGCAGGCAGTCCCCCGGGATGTGGGCCTGAATGTAGTCGTGGATGTCGTCTTCCGAGAGGCCTTCCCCCTCGATGAGCAGTTGGGTGTCGAACGGATAGTCCAGCATGGCCGTACCGGCTCCTTTCATTGGTTGAGTTCATACTGCTCCACCAGCCGGACGGAGTACTCCAGGCAGGCTCCCTCCCGGTCCGCCTGGAAGAGGATGCTCTCGCCCACGTCCAGGGCGTCCCGGACGGCCAGCAGATCGTCGGTGGTGTTCAGCTCGGTGCCGTTGGCGGTGAGGAGGATATCCCCCGCCTGCACCTTGTCCGCGGCGTCCGAGCCAGCCTGGACGGCATCCACCAGCAGGCCGCAGGCCACTCCCCTGGCCTCCTTCTCGGAGGGGTAGAGCCCCCGCACCGTGACGCCCAGGGTGGGCCGTCCGGTGACGTGGCCGCTCTGGATGAGGGAGTCCACCACCGGCTTCACCGTGGCGGTGGGGATGGCGAAGCCCAGCCCCTCCAGGGTATTGCTGTCGGCGTCGGTGGAGACCAGCTTCATGTTGGTGATCCCGATGACCTGCCCCTGGTCGTTGACCAGAGCCCCCCCGGAATTGCCGGTATTAAGCGCGGCGGTGGTCTGGAGGAGGGTCATTGGGTTACCGTCCACCTCCATGTCCCGGTTGATGGCGGAGAGGATGCCGTCGGTCATGGTGCCCCGCAGCTCCTCTCCCATGGGGTTGCCGATGGCCACCACCGCGTCCCCCACCACCATGTCCTCGGAGTCCCCGAAGGCGGCGGGGGTGAGCCCCTCGGCCTCGATCTTCAGCACGGCCAGATCGGTGGTGCTGTCGCTTCCCACCAGCTTTGCCTGGAACCCGCGTCCGTCCTCCAGGGAGACGTCCACCCGAAAGGCCCCGTCGATGACGTGGGCGTTGGTGATGAGGTAGCCGTCCCCGCTCATCAGGATGCCGGTGCCCTGGCTCACGCCCTGGAGCGTGCCCTTCGCCACCGTGGCCTGGATGGATACGATGGAGGGGATGACCTTCCGATAGATGTCCTGGAGGCGCATCCCCTCTCCCTCCGGCTTGGCCTCCAGGGAGAGCACGGTGCCGTCCCCGGTGGGTGCCCGCTCCAGTTCCGCCTGAAAGGAGAGGGAGGGAGTGACGGAGGCCTGCCCGCCTCCGGAGGGATAGAACGCCCCCGCGTCCACCAGCGGCTGTGCCCGCAGGGCCAGCAGCACCGCCGTCCCTCCCAGCACCAGGGTCAGGGCGGCCAGGACCAGCGCCGCGCCCCGCTCGGACTTTCGGCGGGTCGGTCGCACCGCCGGTCCTGCATGGGCGGCGGGCTGCCGCTCCCCTTCCCGCCGGCCGGGCGGCTCCTGAGGTGCGGGCCGGACCGCTGGGGAGACTTCTCCGGTGTTCTCCTCCGGGGGAGGATCAAAATAATACGGATGCATGGATTCTCCTCCTTCCAAAATGCCCGCTCCGGGGCGGGGGCCCGCCGGCCCCCTACGCCAGCGTCAGCGTGAAGGTGAACTCTGTCACCCCGTCCGCACTGGTCACGGTGATGTTTTCGTGGTGGTTGTTGAGGACAGTCTTGACAATATAGAGCCCCAGGCCCACGCCCTCCCGGTCCACGCTTCTTGAGTGGTCCGTCTTGTGGAAGCGGTCAAAGACCAGGGGGAGCTCGTCGGGCGGGATGGTGTCCCCGTGGTTGCGGACCGAGACATAGGCCTTGCCCGCCCGGGTGGTCACTGTGATGCCCAGGGTGCTCTCCTCATAGGAGAACTTGATGGCGTTGTCCAGCAGATTATAGCACACCTGGGTGATGGCGTCCGGATCGCCCCAGACCTGGACCGGATCATCCGGAAGCTGGGTGTCCACATCCAGATGCTTGCCGTTGATCTTGGTCTCCAGGCTCACCAGCACCCGGAGCATGACCTCGGAGACGTCGAACTGTTCCTGGGGGGTGACATACTCGGTGGACTGGAGCCGGGAGAGGTCCAGCATCTTCCGCACCAGCCGGGACAGGCGCTTGGTCTCTGAGGAGATGACCTTCAGATACTCCCGCTCCCGGTCGGGGGGAATGGTGCCGTCCAGGATGCCCTCGGCAAAGCCGGAGATTGTGGTCATGGGAGTCTTGAGCTCATGGGAAATGTTGGCCACGAATTCACTTCTCCGGGCCTCGGATTGGGCGATGTTGTCCGCCATGGCGTTGAAGGCCTCGGCCAGCTCCCCCACCTCGTCGCAGCGGCCGCCGCAGCTCACCCGGGTCTCATACTCCCCGTGCCCGAACTTCCGCACGGCCTCCGCCATATCCTTGAGGGGCCGGGTCATCCGGAGGGAGGTGACGGAACTGGTGATAAAGGCCACCAGCATGACCACAACGGCGGTAAAGAGGAAGATGTTGGCAAAGGCCCGCCACATCTCGGTGATGCTGCCGGCCTCGGCGGAGACAAAGACCAGAGCCACCACCTGCTGGCCGCCCTGGATGGGCAGCAGCACAGGGGCCCCCGCCACATACCGTTTTTCGGGAAAGATCCCCTCCAGGTCGCTCATGGCCCCAAAGGTGCCGGTGGTGTAGATGGTCTGCACCACGCCGCTAGGGATGTATTGTCCCACCATGCCGCTCTGCTCCCCGGTGCTGTCCCCGGCATAGATGATCTGCCCGTCCTGCATGGTGAAGAGAACGGAGGCGTCCGTCACCTCCGCCACGGCCTCTACCGTGGGCCGGAAGAGGGCGGCCTTCATGGAAAAGCCGCCCAACTCCTCGCTGCTGGTGATGGCCTCTCCGGCCACCCCGGCGATGTAGTCGGCGTTGTGCCGCAGGGAATTCTGGCGTTCGCTGACGGTGTAGCGGTAAGAGAGGGTGATAAAGGCCGCGCCCAGCAGCGCAAAAGACACCAGGATCACGCCCGCCATGATGGCGAACTGCCGCTTATAGAGACTTTTCAGAGGGAAGTCCCCCTTTCCCGCCCCGGCTGTTACTGGGGCTCGATGACCTCAAATTTATACCCCACGCCCCACACGGTCTTGAGGCTCCACTGCTCCGAGACGCCCTCCAGCTTTTCCCGCAGGCGCTTGATGTGCACATCCACGGTGCGGGAATCGCCGAAGTAGTCGAAGCCCCACACCTCGTCCAGGAGCTGGTTCCGGGTAAAGACCCGGTTGGGGGAAGAGGCCAGGTGGTAGAGCAGCTCCAGCTCCTTGGGGGGCGTATCCACCCGCCGCCCGTCTACCAGCAGCTCGTAGGAGTCCAGATTGATCACCAGCTTGTCAAAGCTGAGCTTTTTCTCCTCGCTTCCCTCCTCTGCGCCGTAGCGCCGGAGGACGGCGTGGATGCGGGCCAGGACCTCCTTCATCTCGAAGGGTTTGACAATGTAGTCGTCGGCCCCGCCCTCCAGGCCCTGGACCTTGTCCGTGGTCTCACCCTTGGCGGTGAGCATGATGACGGGAGTCTTGTCGGACTCCCGGATCTTCTTGAGTACGGACCAGCCGTCCATGACGGGCAGCATGATGTCCAGCAGAACCAGGTCGGGGCGGAAGGCGCGGAAGAGCTCCACACCCTTGCCGCCGTCGGGGGCCACCTGGGTCTCAAAGCCCTCTTTCTCCAGATAGAGGTGTAGCAGTTCCGCGATATTGCCGTCGTCCTCGACGATCAGGACCTTGCGCGGCATAGGATCACCAGCCTTTTCTCATTCTCATCGGCGGGCGGGGACACGCCTCGCCCCATTCTCCACCATTATACCCGATTTTCACCCCCGTGGGTGAATTTTTTGTAAATGCTCTCCGTCCCGGCGGCCCGGGGCCCACCCGCTCAGGGCTCCGGCATCTCGGCGTAGGCCCGGTCGATGGACACCACGGTAAAGTAAGGTCCGCCCTCCAGCTCCCCGGCCTTTTGGGCGATGGCCGCCTTCACCTCCTCGTCGGTGAGGGCGCACTGATAGGGCACCACCGTGTCGAAGATCAGGTTCTGATGGTCTGGACCGGCGGTCATCCGGAAATCGTGTATGGTCATGGCCGGATCGATCTCCCGCACCAGTCCCGCCACCTGGCCCCGCATGGCGTTGACCGCGGGATCGTGGGTGGCGATGGGGTCCATATGTATGACCGCCTCGGTGTGGAATTTTTCCTTGAGCTCCCGCTCCACATTGTCGATGATGTCGTGTACCTCCAGCACATCCGCGTCCATGGGCACCTCGGCGTGTAGGGACATCATGGACCGCCCCGGTCCGTAGTCGTGGATCACCAGGTCATGGATACCGGTGATCTCCGGGTGGCTGAGCACGGTCTCCTGGACGCCCTGGACCAGAGAGGGGTCGGGGCTCTGTCCCAGCAGGGGGTCCAGGGTGTCCTTGGCCGCGCCCCAGCCCGCCCTGAGGATAAACGCAGCCACCAGAATCCCCACCCAGCCGTCGATCCGCAGCCCGGAGAAGCGGCCCACCAGGGTGCCCAGCAGCACGGCGGAGGTGGCAACCACGTCGGAGAGGGAATCTGTGGCCGTGGCCGCCATAGCGGCGGAGCCGATGCGGCGGCTCAGGTCCTTGTTGAAGGCCGCCATCCACAGCTTCACCAGGATGGAGGCCAGAAGGATGCCCACCGACAGCCAGGAAAAGGAGACCGCCTCGGGGGCTAGGATCTTCTCCAGGGACGACTTGACCAGCTCCAGCCCCACCAGCAGAATGGCCACCGCCACCACAAGCCCGGAGAGGTACTCGATGCGCCCGTGGCCAAAGGGGTGATCGTCGTCGGCCTTTTTCGCCGCCATATGGAAGCCGGCCAGGGTCACCACCGAGGAGCCCGCGTCGGAGAGGTTGTTGAAGGCGTCTGCCGTGACGGCGATGCTCCCGGTGAGGACGCCGGCCAGGAATTTCCCCGCCGAGAGGCACAGATTGAGGAGGATGCCCACGATTCCGGAGAGGAGCCCATACCGCTGCCGGACGGCGGGGTCCTCCCCATTTCCCGCGTCCCGGATAAAGGTCTTGACCAGCCAGTTCGTCATATCCTCACAGCTCCTTGTACATGGCGGCGGCCTCGCCCTTCCCCACGTGTTCGCCCACCGAGAGGACCTCCACCCGGGTCACCCGCTCGCCGAAACGGAACTCCAGCACGTCCCCCACCTTCACATCGTAAGAGGCCTTCACCGTCCGCCCGTTGGCAGACACCCTCTGCCCGTCGCAGGCCTCGTTGGCCACGGTCCGCCGCTTGATGAGGCGGGATACCTTGAGCCATTTGTCCAAACGCATGCTTATCACCTCGGAATCAGTTTTCCCGCCGGGCATACCGCCCCCTCGGGATGCAAAAGCGGCCCCGGGTCTCCCCGGAGCCGCCGTATTCACAAGTGTACCCTCGCCGGAAGAAGCTCCGCTTCGCGGGGGCCCCTTGGGGCGTGCCCTCCGTGCTTTGGGCTGTCACGCTGCGCGCCCTCCACAACGGCACACTGTTCCCCGCTCCGCGAAAAACACCTTGGCCTCCGGCCCAACTGCTTTTTCGTCTCCGCGGCTCACTGTGTGCCTGCTCCCGGGCGCTGCGCGCTTCTTATTTCGCGACGGCGTCCTTCAGGGCCTTACCAGGCTTAAAGACAGGCACCTTGGAGGCCGGGATCTTGATGCTCTCCTTGGTCTTGGGATTACGGCCGATGCGCTCGGCGCGCTTCTTCACCTCAAAAGCGCCGAACCCTACCAGCTGCACCTTGTCATCGTTGGCCAGACATTCCACAATTGCCTCGATAGCGGCATTGACCGCGCTCTCCGTGTCCTTCTTGGATAGGCCGGCCTTCTCAGCCGCGGCATTGATCAGTTCAGCTTTATTCATTTTGCGGTACTCCTCCTAAAGATAGTCTCGGGCGTAAAGATCGTTCACGTCCTTTGTATTACTTAAAGCCGCGCCGAAGGATGGCAGCCATCCCCCCGCGTCCGGCCTTTAAGCCTCCTGCTTTTTGGCCTCGTCCCAGAGCCGGTCCATCTCAGCCAGGGTCATCTCATCCAGAGTCTTCCCCTGGGCGGCGGCCGATGCCTCCACCTGGCGGAACCGCCGCGCGAACTTGTCGCAGGCGACGCTCAGGGCGTCCTCCGGGTCCACCTTTACGAATCGGGCCACATTGACGGCGGCGAACAGCAGATCGCCCAGCTCTTCCGCCACGTTGGTGTCCTCCCGGACAGCCTCCTCCAGCTCTCCCGCCTCCTCGCGCAGCTTTTCCAGCGCGCCCGAGACGTCCGGCCAGTCGAAGCCCACCTTGGCGGCCTTCTTCTGGATCTTTTCCGCCCGCCACAGGCCGGGCAGGCTCCGGGCCACGGAATCCACGCTGTCCGCGGCCGTGGTCTGGTGCTTTTCCCTCTTTTTGAGCTCCTCCCAGTTCTGGAGCACCTCTCCGCTGCCGGAGACGGTCACATCCCCGAACACATGGGGATGGCGGTAGATGAGCTTCTTACAGATGCCGTCGGCCACATCGTCCAGATCGAAGCCCCCCTGCTCCTCCTCCATGCGCGCATGAAAGACGACTTGCAGCAGAACGTCCCCCAGCTCCTCCTGCAGGTGCTCGGGGTTTCCCTCGTCGATGGCCTCGGCGGCCTCATAGGCCTCCTCCAGCAGATTGCGCCGGATGGAGTGATGGTCCTGCTCCCGGTCCCAGGGACATCCGCCGGGCGCCCGCAGGATGCGGACGATCTCCCGCAGGTCCTCCACCCCGTAAGAGGACTTCTTTTCAAAATCTATCATATTTTCAACCCTTCTGCAAGCTATTTTTTGATAAAACTGCCTTAAAGACGCAAAATCTTAGCAATTTTATCCCCCTTGGGCATCAGCGAAAGGTCTTCCCTGGAAATTGTTCTCAGCGCGACCACCAAAACGGCGTAGACCAGCACGCCCACACAGATGGCGCCCAGGGTGGAGAGGGTATTGCCCAGGAAGCGGTCGAGCAGTCCGTAGACGGCCCAGACCGCCAGTCCCATGACGGCCGCCGCCGCCGCCGGCTTGACAAAGACCCGGCCATAGCTGGGCGCGGCGGGGATGACCCGCTTGATGAGGGCCAGCTCCAGCACGGCCACGATGATGTAGCACACCAGGGTACCCACCGCGGCGCCCACGGCGCCCACACTGCGCACCATGAAGTTATTGACGATGAGCTTGGCGGCGCAGCCCGCCACCATGATGACGATGGGCAGATTCACAAAGCCGCTGGCCTGGAGCACGGAGTTGCACACCAGCATAATGCACACGAAGATGGACGCCAGCCCGAGGAGCATCATGGAGGGGTCGGCGATGGCGTGATCGGTGGTAGGATAGAGCAGCTGCATGATGGGCCCGGCCAGGGCCAGCAGCCCGATCCCGGCCGGCAGCGCCAGCAGCATGCCCACCCGCATGGAGGATTCGGCGATGCGGCCCGCCCCCACAAGATCCCGCCGGGCCCGGCAGGCGGCGATGGCGGGGACCACGCTGGCGGTGATGGCCACCATGAAGGAGGAGGGCAGGTTATAGATGGTGATGGCCTTCTGATAGGCGCCGTAGGCCGCCACCACCGGGTCCACCACACTCTGGGCCTCATACCACTCGGCAGGCTGGGCCCCCATGATGTCCCGCAGGATGTTCTGCACCTGTGCGGTGTCCAGCCAGGAGGTGATGGGGGTAACGGAGGCGCAGAGGGTGATGGGCACGGCGATGACCATCAGCTTTTTCAGGATGACGCCGTGGTCCTCCGGCGCGTCGTCCAGTCGTCCCGTCTCGCTTCTGCGGCGGCGGACGTGGTCAGCGATGAGATAGATGAGGCAGATGCCCGCCCCGCATGTCACGCCGAAGATGGCCCCTGCGGCGGAGAAGGCGGAGGACATGCCCTGCTGCACCAAAAACCAGGCCAGGGCTAGGCCGATGATAAGCTTGCCCAGGGCCTCGATGATCTGGGACACGGCGGTGGGCACCATGTTGGAGTGCCCCTGGGCATACCCCCGGAAGGTGGAGAGGACGCACACGAAGAAACAGGCGGGCGCGATGGCCTGGACGGCGTAAACCGCCATGCCGTCTCCCTGCAGATCGGCTAGGGGCTGGGCAAAGAGGAACATGACGGCAAAGCTCACCGCCCCCAGGAGGAAGAAGGTGACCAGCGCCACGTTGAACACCCGATGCACCTGGTTCCTCCGGCCCAGGGCGTTGGCCTCGGAGATGGTTTTGGAGAGGGCCACAGGCAGGCCCGCCGTGGACACCATCAGCAGCAGATTGTAGATCACATAGGCGTTGTTGAAGTGGCCGAAGCCCTCGTCCCCCAGGATATTGCCCAGAGGGATCTTGTAGACGGCTCCGATGAGCTTGACGATGGCGATGCCCGCCGCCAGAATGGCGGCGCCGCCGAAGAAGGTGCTTTTCTTTTCTCGATTACCCAATGGGCGCACAGCCTTTCGCATGGATTGTGGGGGGCGGCGCGGACTCAGCCGAACAGCAGCGGCAGGGCGTACCCCTCCACCTCTTTTTTCACCCGCTCGATGTCGATGGTGAGAAACTCCCCATTTTTGTATATGACCTTGCCCCGGGCCATATTCATCACCACGTTGGAGCCGTGGGCGGCGTAGGCCAGATTGTTGGCCGCGTCGTGACAGGGGATGAGGTTGACGGCCTCGGCGTCCAGAAGGATGAGGTCGGCGTCATACCCCTTCTCAATGCGCCCGGTCTTGCGGCCCAGGGCCTTTCCGCCGTTGACGGTGGCCATCTCCAGGGCGTCCCACGCGGTGAGGGCCATGGGGTCGTGGCGGACGCCGTTCTGGAGGATGGCGGCCAGCTTCAGGTCTCCGAAGAAATCGGTGCAGTTGTTGGAGGAGACGCCGTCGGTGCCCAGGGCCACGTTGACCCCTGCCCCCCTGAGGTCCACCACCGGCGCCACCCCGGAGCCCAGCTTCAGGTTGGACACCGGATTGTGGACCGCCGAAACCCCCTTTTCCGCCAGCAGGGCCCAGTCCTCGGGGGTGGTCCAAACGCAGTGGGCGGCGATGGCCCGCACGTCAAAGACGCCAAGCCCGGCCAGATAGGCGGCCGGGGTCAGCCCGCCGTGGCGGAGCTTGCACTCCTCATGCTCCTTCCGGGTCTCGGAGAGATGGACATGCATGCCCAGTCCGTGGTCGGCGGCAAACCGGGCCATCCACCGGCACAGGCCCTCCCGGGACGTGTACTCCGCGTGGAGGGAGGCGTCCACCCGGATGCGCCCGTCATCCCTGCCATGCCACTTCTCGGTGAGCTCCCTCTGCACGATGCAGTCATGATTTTTCTCCGGGTCGAAGGCTTCCTCAAACTGTACGCCGCCGCAGCAGACGTTGGCGCTCAGGCCGGCGGCGTCCACCTCCCGGAGGACGGCGTCGGTGTGCATATACATGTCGGCGATGCAGGTGACGCCGGAGGAGATCATCTCCGCAAGGCCCAGGGCGGCGCAGGCCCGGACGGCACGGTCGTCCCACTTGGCCTCCACCGGGAAAATATACTGGTTCAGCCATTCGTGCAGGTCATGGCCGTCTCCGTAGCCCCGCATGGCAGTCATGGGCACGTGGGTGTGGGCGTTCACCAGACCGGGCATGAGGATGCCCCCCTTGCCGTCGATGCACTTGCCCGTAAAGCCCTGAGGCCGCTGGGCGCCGAAGTCGGTGATCCTGTGGCCGTCCACCACCACATAGGCCCCCGGCAGCACGGTATGTCCCCCGTCCATCAGCACGGCGGTGACGTTGTAGATCATGGTTGCCATACTCTCATCCCTCCCCGGTCAGATGCGCTCCAGGCAGGCCAGCACCAGCCTGGAAAACTTATCCTTGCAGGCCTCGGCCGCGTCCAGCACCTCCTGCTCGGAGAGGGGCTGGTCCAGGATGCCGGCGGCCAGATTGGATACCAGAGTGAAGCCCAGCACCTGCATCCCGCAGTGTCCGGCCACAATGACCTCGGGAGCGGTGGACATGCCTACCGCGTCGGCCCCGGCCACCCGGGCAAAGCGGACCTCCGCCGGTGTCTCATACTGGGGCCCGGGGAAGTACATATACACGCCCTCCCGCAGCGGGATACCCAGATCCCTGGCGGCGGTCCGGGCCACCTCCTGCAGGGCGGGGGTATAGAGGTGGGAGGCGTCGGGGAACCGGGGGCCGAACGCGGGGAGATTCTCCCCCCGCAGCGGAGACTCCATGAAAATTTTGATGTGGTCGGTGATGAGCATCAGGTCCCCGGCCTGGAAGTCCAGATTGACCCCGCCGGCGGCGTTGGTGACCACCAGGGTGTCGCACCCCAGCAGGCGCAGCACCCGGACGGCGTAGCCCACCTCCTCATAGGAATAGCCCTCGTAGTGGTGCATCCGGCCCTGCATGACGGCCACATTCCGGCCCCGCAGGGTGCCGAAGACCAGCCGGCCCTTGTGTCCGGGGGCGGTGGACGCCTTAAAATGGGGGATATCGCGGTAGGAGACACAGATGGGGTCCTCCACCTCGTCGCCCAGGAAGCCCAGGCCGGAGCCCAGGACCATGGCGACCTTGGGGGCAAAGGAGCCGATCTTGGCGCGGATGAAGTCCGCGCTCTCCTGATACTGGGCAAAGGTATACTGCATGATAAAAGCCCTCCTTGATCCATACTAGCTTTGGTCAGTCACAGGCATTTTACACCAGGCATGGAAAAAAAGCAAGGAAAGCGCCGGAACGCGAAAAAACGGCCCCCGCCTCCCTCTGGGAGGCGGGGGCGCAGTCTGTCAAAAAAGGATGTATGCCCTGGATTTTATGTAAGAGCCTCGCAGAGTTCCGTCGCCCGCAGGTGACGGAATCAGATCCCATTTGTTTTTCCGGCGACACGCGCGTCAGAAAAACACTTCTCAGGCCGCAAGTGTGGCATTCGGCCGGGACGGTGGAAAACGCGTCTACGCGCCGATGCTCTCGGCAATGTGTTCGTCGCTGTACCCCATCAGCTTGCCGTACCGGGTGGCCAGATCCACCTGGACCTCCTCGGTGTAGGTCCCCGCCGCAATGTATTCCTTCTCCTCCGCCTTCAGGGCCAGGTAGGCGTCCAACACGGCGTCGTCCTGATAGAGGATATACACCCACGCCCCGTCCATGTCCACGGAGGCAAAGAGCTTGGTCAGCAGCAGGTCCTTGTCGATGTAATACTTCACACCGTAGTTTTCACACTTTTTGGCCACATAGGGGGTGAGCACAGGCTCATCCTCGGGGTAGAAGGGGTCGCTGAAGGCCAGGTCCTTCGTCCCGGTCATGATCACGTCGCAGAAGGCGCCTACGGTGCCATCGAAATTGCCCAGCCCGAAGCTGTACTCGTCCACCGGTTTCTCTCCGGCGGCGGGCTCGGCCGCCTCAGCGGCGCTCATCCGGCTGGTGGAGGCGGTCATGCTGCTCTGGCACCAGGTGACGGAGTAGCCAATGCCCTCGAAGAGGGGGCGGACCCCCACATAGTCCACGCCACCCACGGTCCGGAGCGGCAGGGAGACGGATTTCTCCCCATAGGTCACGGCGGCCTGGCCGTCCTTCTTTTCCAGGGAGGCGCCGATAAAGCTGACCACGTCGCCTACGGGGACGGAGATGGTGCCGTTTTCCACCAGCAGGTCGGCGTTGAAGGTGATGGGCTTGCCCTGCCAGGTGACGGTGGGGACGGAGATGTCCCTGGTGTAGACCACCTCGCCGCCGGAGACGGTCATCAGGGCCTGGATGTCCTTGATGTCGGTCTCGGGACAGGTCATGTAGTCCCGGTCGATCACCACGAAGTCGGCCAGCTTTCCGGCCTCCAGGGAGCCCTTGATGTCCTCTTCGAACTGGCCGTAGGCGGCCCAGAGGGTGAAGGCCTTCAGGGCCTCCTCCCGAGTGACCTTCTCATTGGCGTACCAGCCGCCCTCCGGCTGGCAGTCCTTGTCCATACGGGTGACGCCGGCATACAGGCCGTGGTAGGGGTTGACCAGCTCCACCGGGGCGTCGGAGCCGCCGACGATGATGGAGCCCTTGTCGATGATGGTGCGCCAGACATAGGAGCTCTTGATGCGCTCGGAGCCCACCCGGTCCTCGGCCATCAGCCAGTCGGAGGTGGCGTGGGTGAACTGCATGGCGGGCAGCACGCCCAACTCGATGGCCCGGTCGATGTCGTCGGGGGTGACGATCTGGAAGTGCTCAATGCGCATCCGGGGGTCCTCCCGGGGATTTTCCTGCATCAGGCGCTCATACACGTCCAGAACCTGGTGGTTGGTGCCGTCGCCGATGGCGTGGACGCCGGTCTGATAGCCGTTGTCATAGGCCAGCTTGATGACCTGATAGGCCTCCTCATCGGTGAAGCGGTACTCGCCCTTGTAGCCGGCGCGGTCGGAGTAGTCCTCCAGCATGGCGGAGCTGCGGGCGCCCAGGGAGCCGTCGCCGATGATCTTCACGCCGGCCACGTGGAGATGGTCGTCATACAGCATACCTGTGGGGGAGGTGGTGCGGATATAGTCGGCCTCCGCGCCCTCGGTGGAGGAGAGCATGATGAGGGGATAGAGGCGCAGCTTCAGGGCGCCGTCCTCATAAAGCTCCTTGTAGAGGTCCAGTTGATGGACCGAGACGCCGGCGTCCAGCGCGGAGGTGAAGCCGTAGGAGAACAGCTGCTCCTGGGCCAGGAGGGATGCCTGTTTCAGCTGATCATCGGTCCAGGCGGGGATGATGCTGCGGACGATGGAGGCAGCGGTGTCGGTCAGACAGCCCAGCACCTCGCCGTCCTCAGTCTTCAGGATCTCTCCGCCCTGGGGATTGGGGGTGTCCTTGGTAATCCCGGCCATGTCCAGGGCCATGGAGTTGAACCAGAACATATGGGCGTCGGCCCGCTGGAGGGAGACGGGGTTGTTGGGGGCCACGGCGTCCAGCTCCTCCTTGGTGGGGAAGGAGTCGTCGGCCCAGACGGTGTTCATCCAGCCCCGGCCCTGGATCCACTCTCCCGGCTGGGCCGCCTCGGCGGCCTCCTTGACGGCCTGGAGGATGACCTCCTTGGGCTTCCAGAAAGCGTCGATCATCAGCATGCTCTGGCCCAGATTCGGCACATGCATGTGTCCCTCGATGAGGCCGGGCAGCACGGTCTGCCCCTGGAGATCGACGACCTTGGTGACGCCGCTGATATAATAGGCCTCCGCGCCCGCCTTGTCGCCCACATAAAGGAGTTTGTCCCCCCGGATGGCCATGGCGGTGGCGTGAGGGTTGTCGTCGTCCATGGTATAGATGTTGCCGTTTACATACACGCTCTCAGCGGTCTCTCCGGCGGCAAAGGCCGGGACCATGCCTGCCAGCATGGTCAGCGCCAGCACTATGGCCAGCACGCGTCCAAATCTTTTTCCTGTCATCTCTGTTGGTTCCTCCCTTAGTTCCATGATAAAGATACGCTGGGGGCTCCGCTTTGTGTTCCGCTCTCTCCCTTCTTGTTCCCTTTTTCCATAAATCCCCGGGTCCGCGCCGGACCTTTCTGTGATATTATACAAATCATCACAACTTTTTTCTGTCAACCACTTTACAAACGGTGCCTATTCTGCAAAAATGGAGGCAGACCAGCCGACTCTTTTCTGCTACAAAAGGGGGGTCTGTCATGGATCCTTTGAAAACCAGCCCCAGGGAGGAGCCGCTGGGCCAGCGGCTTCCCCTCTCCCCCTGGCTGACGGCCCGGGGCATGGACTGGGGCGGGCTCACAGAGGGCCTCCACCCCGAAACGCTTCCCAGGGGGACCGCCCTCTACCAGCAGGGTGCCCCCTCGGATGAGATGTTTCTCATCTTGGAGGGGCGGGGCCTGCTGGAGGGCTGCCATGCCAGCGGGAAGAAGCGGGCCATCTATATCGTCTCCGCCGGGATGACCATTGGGGAGGCGGGGGCCATGTTCGGCGGGAGCCATGACTTCCGGGCCGTGACGGTAACGCAGTGCCGCCTCTTCCGCATCCCGGCCCCGGTGTTCCGCCGCCGGGTGGAGGCGTCCCCCGCCCTGGCCCTGCAAGTCTTTCAGGTGGAGGCCCGCAAGGGCCAGGTGCTGGCCCGCCTGCTGGCCATGGACAGCTTTCTGGACCTCCGTGCCCGCGTCGCCCAGGCCCTGCTCTCCCTGTCCGAGCAGCACGGCAGGCCGGAGGCGGAGGGCATCTTGCTCACCATCCCCTTTACCCACCAGGAGATGGCCGACCTGCTGGGGGTCTCCCGGGTAGCGGTGAGCCAGTGCATGGGGGAGCTGGCCCGGCAAGGTGTGCTTACAAAGCGGAAGGGCCTCGTGCTCCTCCGGGACATCGCCGCGCTGGAGCGCTGTCGGGACGGGGGCGCCTGATGGGCCCAGGCCCATGCGGCAGTCCCTCTCTGCCGCCGCCATCCCGCCCTCCGTTTCCCTCAATGTCACGTTTCGTTGCATATCTGCCGCCCCGGCTTGATAGACCCGCTCCGGTCCCCGTGATAGAATGAGCAGGTAAAATCGGGCACAGGAGGAATTTAGGATGACCTTTGGTGAAAAGCTATACCGTCTCAGAAAAGAAAAGGGTTGGACACAGGAACGGCTGGCCGAGCAGATCGGCGTATCCAGGCAGGCGCTCTCGAAGTGGGAATCCGGAGTTTCCCATAGTTAAAGATACCACACCAAATATAACGAATCCACGCTTATATGATACTGCATGAAAAAAGGTACTTGATAAAAGCAATGAAGCGCAATATCAAGTACCTTTTTGATTTGTTTTTTACATGGTTATTAAGAGAATTACTCTTATTCCGAAGTCCTCAATCGTTCCACCACAGTTTCTTTGTTAAAGAAGTGGAGAACGATCAGCGGAATGACCGCAGCCAGCAACAGATAAAGCACGCCGATGACCAAAGCTGGAACCAATGTAATGTGCAGAGTAAAGAACCACATAGATGGCGAGTTCAAGACATTTTTCAGCACCGTCACAGCAAGCAGCAGCGCAACCACTCCACCAATGATGTCTGCACCAGCGGCATAGTAAACGCCTTCATAAACCATCAGCCTTTGAAGCTGGCGATTTGTCATACCGATACTCTGCATAGTCGCAAACTCATGGCGACGGGTAATAATATTGGTGATGATCATATTTGTAAAGTTAATCAATCCTGCCAATGCCATGATACAGCCAATCAGACTACCTACAACCCAAACCATACTTGCAACAGAATTTAATTGTTCTTTCAGTAATTTTGTTGAGGTATAGGTAACAGAGGGGTTCTTTTCAACATAACTGCTCAGAAAGTCCTCCATTTGCGGATGCAGAGAAGCATCCATATTAAATCCATAGTTCAACAGGGTCGGGGTCGTGTAAATCTGTTTGAATACGGTGTCTGGTAAATACACAAAAGGCGCATCGCCGCCAATATGCATCGTAGCCGTAGTTGTTGTCGGCGTTTCGTCCTCAGTCCCAACGGTGCAGGCTTTTGCCAGAATTGTGCAGGTTTTGACTAACTCACCATCCCTGTAAAAAGAAATGCTATCACCGATCTGCAACTGCTCTGACAGGGATGTTGTTTTCGGGCCACCACTCAGTCGGTCTAATCGGTTTCCGATAATGACATATTCTCCGGTTAGCATTTTCTGTTTCAGTACATTAGGATCTGTTTCACCATCATAAATCATCATGTCAGACCAAAAATGTTCGGAAGCGCCATAGACATTTCCAAAGAAAAGATTTTCTGCATCCGGGGCAGTATTCAGCGCATAATTCCCGAAAGACTTGCTAATCCCATTTTCATATTCAAAAGTATTTGTGCAAGTAAGTCCCTCAAAGCCGTAATCCACAAGCACGTTACCGTCATCTACGGTGTTACGGTAAAGATACCGTTCTTCTTCCAGACCGTTCTGCTCACGGATCATATCTACTACTTGCTGTGGAAGTGCATCTTCGTGATGTCTAAAGCCCTCCTGAACATTGACTGCAATCGAATTGTAGACGGTAAAATCTGTTTTTGTTGTGCGGGTAATCCACTTTTCTTCATCCATACTCTGTGTCACGATGATAATAGAGTTGAACAGAACGATACACAAAAGCATAGAAACAACAATGAATACACAACGGCGTCTGTTACGTCCTAAGTTAGAAAATGCCATGTGAGAGAGCTTTGCTCCACTGATTCGTGTAACCGTTTTCTTTTTATAATCATCCTGCTCCGTATAACGAATTGCCTCCATGGGAGATACTTTTGATGCCTTTTTGGCCGGTTTGCGGGTACTGATAAACACTGTCAAAATCGTAAACAATGCGGCTATAACAAATAGCATAGGAGATGCCGATGCCTGCAAACTTGCCGTAGAATACTCATAACTGAAAATTCGCATTACTACCGGAAGCAACGCCCTGCCTGCAAAGAACCCGGCAATTAAACCGATCGGCAGACCGATTAGGGTCAGCCATACCGCCTGCCGATTGACGATGCTTTTAATTTGCCGTGTAGAAGTACCAATCATCCTCAATAAGCCATATTGCCGAACATCCTGCATAACGGAAATATCAAAAATATTATAAATCAGCAGATAGCCACACAATACAAACATCAAAACAAATACTACGGCAAATAAGATGGACTCCGAAGAAATCATGGCTTTTCCCATCTGGTTTTCAACAGAGAGGATAAAGTTATCGGCAGACATATCCTCTGGATTGCCGCCGATGGAGTAGACAAAGCTATCCATCTGCTCCTGAATGTTCGTCTTGTCTTTCAGCACAACTTCAGAAAAAGTAACCCCTGAGATTTCTCCATCCACTGCGTGGGTATTTTTCACCACATCCGGATTATCTTTTACAAACTGCTCTGAGAGAATCGCCACGCTGACCGTATCGTTGCTTGCTTCCCACCAACCGGAAAGCACCATATCATAATGATAGGTTTTTCCCCGCAGTTCAAATTCCAGAGGAACTTCTGCTCCGATCTCCGGTTCCACACCAAGGGCCTTCAAAGCCAGTTCGGTAGTAGCAATTTCATTCGCCTTTTCCGGCGCTGAACCATGCGTTGGCACGCAGAATGTAAGTTCCTGCTGTATGCTGTCAGCATAGTTTAATTCAACAGAATGACCCACGGCGTTGCTTGCATATCCAATCGTCCGCCGATGACCTGCCTGCTCCACAAAATCACTGTTTTTCAGTTGCTCAAATTGCTCCTCTGTCATATAGCCGAAGGTTCCATCTCCCTTGCTGCCTTTCTGCATCTGCATAGAGAGCTGCATGGAGGATACCATGTTAAATGCCAGTGAAGTGATGGATGTAAACAAAAATGCTGTCAGAACGATCGCAAGAATCGCCGCCAGATTACGAACCTTATTCTTCTTGAAATATTGTTTAGACAGCCGTTTGATGGTTTTTGTATTATTATTGCCAAATAGAATGTCATTCATAGTCCCGCCCCCTTTACTGTACGATTTTGCCATCCTCAATCCGAATAATACGGTCGGCGAGCTGGGCGATCTCATTGTTATGAGTAATCATTACAAGAGTTTGTTGAAATTTCTGGCTGGTTACTTTCAAAAGCCCCAGCACATCACTGCTGGTCTTGCTGTCCAGGTTGCCGGTAGGTTCGTCTGCCAGAACGATAGCGGGCTTCGACACCAGAGCGCGGGCAATCGCCACACGCTGTTGCTGACCGCCGGAGAGGTTGTTGGGCATATTGTTCAGCTTATCCTCCAGCCCCAGCATCTGCACTACTTCTTTCATAAACTTCTTGTCTACTTTGTTTCCGTCCAGCTCCACAGGCAGCACGATGTTTTCGTAGACATTTAGCACCGGAACCAGATTGTAGTTCTGGAAGATGAAGCCAATCTTTCTCCTACGGAAGATAGTAAGCTGCTCATCTTTTAATGTGGAGAGTTCACGCCCATCCACAATAACCTTGCCGGAGGTAGGCACATCCAGCCCGCCAATCATGTTCAGCAGAGTGGATTTGCCGCTGCCGGAGGTTCCTACGATGGCTACAAATTCGCCCTTTTCAATGGAGAGGGTCACACCATCCAAGGCTCTGGTAATGTTCGGCTTTGCGCCATAATATTTTTTCAGTTCAGTCGTTTGCAAAATGCTCATAAAGAACACCATCCTTTCTTTTTGATAAATCCATTGTAACGACCAAACCTCACAGAAATGTCACAGCCGATATAATAAATTGCCCTGAAATGTCACAATTCTGTGACATTTCAAAAAAACAGGTTATTCATGGGGAAGAAAAACGGAGAATGTTGAGCCTGTTCCTACTTGAGAAGTTACTTGTATATAACCGTTCTGTAAGCTAATAATTTCCCTTGCGAGATACAGCCCAATGCCGATTCCCTCTATATCATGGACATTTTCTTCCCGATAAAAGCGCCTAAAAATTGCTCCCTGCTGGTTTTCGGGAATACCTTTGCCGGTGTCAGTAACGCTGACTTTTAGGTGCATTTCCCAGCTTTCAACGCAAACACGAATAGAACCGTACTCTGGCGTGTACTTAACTGCATTATCCAATATGTTAAATAAGGCTTCTGCTGTCCATTTGCGGTCATGGGAAACAACCAATGTTTCCGGGCAGTTTACTTCAACTTGTATGTGCTTTCTTTCAGCGTTCAGAAAGATACCGCCCAGAGCCATAGCCAGAGTATCATAGATGGGCTGCTGTTTCTTTTCAAGTGAGATGACGCCAGTTTCAAGTCGGGAAGTTTTTATCATAGCCTGCATTAAGAAATCCAGTTTATCAAGCTGTGTGCCACTGGCAAGTAGAAATTCCCGCTGTTTATCCTGTGGCACTTCTTGTTCTAATAAGGTGGCATTTATCATTTTTAAGTTTGCTATCGGTGTCTTTACCTGATGAGAAATATCGGAAATCAACTCCTGTAAGTCAGCTCGTTCACTGGCAACGCTGTTTTTGCTTTCCTGCATAACCTCATAAAGGCGCACCAGCCGATGATTGATTTTATAAAATAGGTTTTCTTCTTCGGCAACCTGTGATATATCTATTTTTCCATTCATCATTTCGTCTAAGGTGCAGCAAAGCATTTCAGAAAACAAAGTCAGCTTTTGCCTTATCAGTATCACAAAAACAGTAACACAAAGCAGAAAAAGCAGACAGAACGCCATGCTACAAAATACCACAGACATTTCTTTGGTCAGGATATATAGAACCGAAAACATGACCACGGATAAAAGTAAAATGGTAGTTGCCAGTATTATGCAGACTTTATTTAAGGAGAGTTTTTTTGAAATCATTTTTGCACTCCTCCAATCCACATATAGCCCATACCGTAAACGGTTTTGATGTAGGAATGCCGGTTCGTTTCAATTTTACTGCGGATGCGGCTGATCGTTGTGGTAAGTGCGTGTTCATCCACATAATTTTCATCTGCATCCCACAGCTTTTCAAGCAATACCTGCCGGGTCAGGACAGTTTGAGAATTTCTTGTCAGCACTTTTAGTAAACGATATTCCAATGATGTAAGGGTAATCGGCTGTCCTGCAAGACACGCTGATAATTCGGAAAAATTGATATACAAATTCCCATCATCGTAGAAATCTCCGCCGGATTGTGCTGAAATGCGGTTCAGTAAAGCAGATACTTTCTTTTGGAACACGCTGATAGGAAAGGGCTTTGTTACATAATCATCTGCGCCCAATTCAAATCCTTTCAGCATATCGCTTTCCATATCATTTGCGGTTAGAAAAATCACGGCGGTATCGGGACGGCGTTCTTTTACCTCGCGGCATATATCAAATCCGTTCCCATCCGGCAGATTGACATCCAAAACGATTAAATCATAGTCCTGTTTTTCAAGAAATCTTATGGCAACAGCCTTTGACATAGCCCCATCCACGGAATATCCGACAGCCGACAGATTATAGCTTAATGTCTTATTCAAAAGCTGGTCATCTTCAACAACCAGTATTCGCATAGTATCACATCCTTTTTCTTTTTATAGTATCAGCAAAATGTCACAGAAACCTCACAACGAGAAAAAAATTTAGTATTCAGTCAGCTCCACAATTACATTACTCTGCTGATACAGCCAGTCCGTAAATTCTTTCGGGCTGGCTGTTCCTGTTTTTACAGCCTTTTTTCTCTGTAAGGCTTCTTTCTTAAAGTCGGAAAAGGCAGCCTGTATTTTTTCCAGACGGTCAGCCGGAAAGCCTGCGGTATTTTTTACCCGGTTTATTTTGTTGCGCCAGTTCTGGCATTCATTTTTATAAAGCAGATCATAGTTATTTTCTCTTGCCCTTTCGTCAAATTCCCGCTTGTTTTGAAGCGCCTGTGCTTTGCGGCACTTGTCGCTGCACAGCTCATACCGCTGGCTCTTTGCCAGAAAATATTTCCCGCAGACCTTGCACTGCCGGAAGCAAAGCCCCCAGTCATTCAGCCGGTTCAAATAATAGGTAATCAACGGGTAGAGGGACGCATAGGCAGACACACATTCTTCTGTGCGCCGGTTGTCCGGGAACCAGAGGTCAAGCCGGGTATCTTCTGACGGTGCGCCTTTGAAATAAAGGCTGCCAGCTTGAAAATGTTTCGGTTTTCCTGTCTCCCTGTCAAAGCTCATGGCTTCGTTATGGAATACCCCGGTCAGGCTGCTCATTTTATCCATGAAGCGGTCACAGGCAGCGTTACGGTCACGGGGTTCTCTGGCAAGCAGATAGCTGTTCCAGATACGGAACGCTACATACATTTTCAGAGGATCGTTGCTAAGATATTTTCCCCAGAGAAATTCGCTTGCCGCCTGCTCCAGCTCCGGCTGTTTCCATCTGTTGGAGTGGAGGGCTTGCCGCAGCGGAGAAAGCCCATATAAGTTCCAATCTCTGTCCGTGTCATGCTCAAAGTTTATCAAAAAAGTTCCCAGTGGGCGTGTCATATCACAAAGCACCTCTGCGTTTTGGCTCCCGTTCAGCCGGAAGCGGATCTGCTGTTCTTCCCCAATCAAAATCCGCTCTTTCATTTTCTTCCTGTCCAGCGTCAGGACAAACAAAATCCTCTCAAAACATGGCTCATGCCGTATAAACTGATTCTCCATCCCTATCCCCTGCCTTTGTTTATGGTAATTATATAATTCGGTTATATCTGTTACACTCATGGTATCGCAGAAGCATTGTTTTGTCAAGGATAGTCCGCTATGATGATTGCAGTTGGTAATTTCGTGCCACACAGTACCTTGACAAGTGAATGACCGTCCAAAAGGGATATGACCGGCAGGAGAAGTGACGCATCCGGCGCACCAATGCAGGGAAACACCGCAGGAATGGGGCAGGAAAACGGCTTTTGGGGAGAACGGCAGCAGGAAGCATTTTAACCTATTTGATTTATGGGAGGAACAGAATGAACGATAAAAAGAGATTGAACAGCTACGAGGATTTACCGCTGGTTCTGGATGTGGCGGACATTCAGCGGATTATGGGAATTTCAAGAGCGAGCGCCTATGAGCTGGTACACACACCCGGCTTTCCGGCGTTCCGCAGGGGCAGGCTTATCAAGGTCAGCAAAATTGCTTTCTTTGAATGGATGGCAAAAGGCTCCGAAACCGTACCGGGAAGCGACAAATAAGCGTGAGGTATCATTCCCTGACTGCAATACTGCCGTACTTTCCAAAGGGGCATACAGAGGGAAAAAACCTTAAAAATAATACCGAGACGCTACACCAAAACAGCCTATCTGCGTACATCAGATAGAAACGGAGAAAGGAGCCGGTTATGGCAAGAATGAGTAACAAGCGGCGGTTGGAATGGTCTTTCTTCTTAAATGACCGCAGCCGTATCACTTACAACGAACTGTGCCGGAAATGCCAGCACGAATGTAAACAGAGCTTCCGGGCGGTTGTGGTTGACTGCCCGAAGTATCTTTCCAAGCGTTCCAAGAAAAAGGACAAGACTGCCGGAAACGGCAAAATCCCTTAGGAACTAAGGGCGCACTTCTATACATAGTCTAAAGACCATGTATCGTGCGTCCTGCGGAGCTTACCTCTGCCGCTGATAAAATCAGCAATCCGAGGTCTGCGTTCGCTTCGCTCCGACAAGGTGGCTACACCCCCTTGCGCCGCTAAAGCGGCTATCCCCTGTGTACCCGCCGAAAAGGGAAATCCGCTCTGCGGTTTTCCCTTTTCATCGGGTTTTATAGAAGCACTGGCACACAGACTGTCTGCGGATGGTCTTTCTTTATCTTATAAGTAAAGGATGTGAGAACATGGAAAAATCTTTGGAACAGTTAAAGCAGGAATATGAAAAAACCACTGTCCTGCTGGAACGGGAAAAACGGAAAATGCAGCGTTTGAAAAACCGGCAGGCGTATCTGGAAAGCGGTTCCCGGAAACAGAGGACGCACCGGCTGATTACCCGTGGGGCAGCCGTTGAGAGCATTGCACCACAGACAAAGGAGCTATCCGAAGCGGAATTTTATTCCCTCATGGAAAACATTTTGAATCTGCCGCAGGCGGAGCATTTCATCCGGTCTGCCACAGAGAACCACGCCCGTATTTCCGGGCAGGAGAAAGGCGGTGACTAAGGATAGCACTTTATCATTTTTCAATCGCACAGATAAAGCGCAGCGCTGGTCAGAGCGCCATTGCCAGCGCTGCCTACCGAGCCGGGGAGCGTCTTTACAGCAGCTACTATGGAGAAGTCAGCGACTACACCAAAAAGGGCGGCGTGATCGCTTCGGAAATCATGCTGCCGCCCCATGCGCCTGAAATATATCTTGACCGGGCGACCCTCTGGAATGCTGTGGAGAACTGCGAGAAACATCCAAAAGCACAGCTTGCCTATTCCTTTGATATTGCCATGCAGAATGAATTGACGCTGGAAGAAAACATGGAGCTGGCGAGGAAGTTCGTGCAGGAGCAGTTTGTGGCAAAAGGCATGATTGCTGACCTTGCTTTTCACAGCCCGGAGAAAGAGGACGGCGGTATCCCAAACCCGCATTTCCATGTGATGACAACCATGCGCCCTTTGAACCCGGATGGCACATGGGGACAAAAACAGCGGCGGGAATATCTTCTTGATGAAGATGGAAACCGAATCCGGGATAAAAACGGCGATTATATGTTTAACGCTGTCCATACAACAGACTGGCACGAGCCGGAAACACTGGAACATTGGCGGGAGCAGTGGGCGGCTGTCGTTAATACAAAATTTGAGGAAAAAGGGCTGGATGTGCGTATCGACCACCGTTCCTATGTGCGGCAGGGACTTGACCTGATACCTACTGTCCACGAGGGAGCTAATGTCCGGCAGATGGAAGCAAAGGGCATCCGCACCGAGAAAGGGGAACTGAACCGCTGGATTAAAGCTACCAACCGGCTCATGCAGGATGTGAGGAAGAAGATCAAAGCCCTGTTTGTCTGGATGGCAGAGGTAAAAGAAGAACTTTCCAAACCGCAGACACCGAGCCTTGCCGACCTGCTGATTGCTTATTACAACCAGCGCAACGCAGGGGCATGGAGCAATAAAGCCAGAACCGGAAACTTAAAGCAGTTTGCCGAAGCCGTCAATTATCTGACGGAAAACAAGCTGCTCACATTAGAGGATTTGCAGGAGCGTCTTTCCTCTGTCAGTGAAGAATTTGAAGCATTAAGCGGCTCCATGAAAAAGAAATCTGCCCGGATAAAGGAATTGAAGGAATTGATACGGGAGGGCGAGAATTACCAGCGGCTAAAACCTGTTCATACGGAATTGAACAATATCAAGTTTAAGAAACAGAGGGAGAAATTTGAAATATCCCACGATGCGGAGTTACGGCTGTTTTATGCCGCCCGCCGTATTCTGAAAGAAAAACTGGACGGAAAACCCATTGCCCTGAAAGCATGGAAACAGGAATACGAACAGTTAAAAACAGAGTATGCCGAACTGTCTCCGCAGCATAAGCCGCTCCGAGAGGAAGTGATACGGCTGCGGCAGGTGCAGAACGCCGTAGATACCGCACTGCGCCGGAGGGAGCAGCCACAGGAAGTACAGAGAAAGAAACATGAGATGGAGCTATGATATAACCGGCAGCTTTACCGCTACCGGTATTTTTATGGAGGGAGCATTTGAATGTATTTGAAGCGGTGAAACAGTCTGTTACCACCCGGCAGGCTGCTTCATTCTATGGAATCCGGGTGGGGAGAAATGGCATGGTCTGCTGTCCATTCCACAATGACCGCACGCCCAGCATGAAAGTGGACAGCCGCTTTTACTGCTTCGGCTGCGGGGTTTCCGGGGATGTGATCGACTTTGCCGCTTTGCTGCATGGATTGGGGAAACGGGAAGCTGCGGTCAGGCTTGCGGAGGACTTCGGCGTTTCCTATGAGAAATCCGGCAATGCGCCGCCAGATAGGAAGCGTCACAACAGGTCACAGCCCCGACAAAAATCAGCGGAGCAGAGATTTCAGGAAACGGAACGGTATTGTTTCCGGGTGCTATGCGATTATCTGCGCCTGCTGGAGCATTGGAAAACAGCATACGCCCCACAGCCGCAGGATGCCATCTGGCATCCTCTTTTTGTGGAAGCGTTGCAGAGGATAAGCTACACAGAATACCTTTTGGATATTTTGTTATACGGAGAAATAGAAGAAAAAGCGGCATTGATCGCCGCACAGGGAAAGGAGGTGCTGCGGCTTGAACAGCGAATTTCAGAGCTTGCCGCCGGAAACGCAGGAAGCGGTCAAAAGGACGATGGACACAATGGAACCGGCGCAGACACCGGCAGAAATCCGGGAGACATTAGAGGGGACGCAGAAAGGCGGCGTGAAGAACAGCATCCGAAACTGCCTGACGGTGTTCCAGCGTGACCCTCTGTTTCGTGGGGCGCTGCGTCTGAACCTTTTGACGGAGCAGATTGACATTGTGAAGCCGCTGGGCTGGGAGCGCACCAGTACCACGCTGACCGACATGGACATGAACTACCTGCTTCTGTATCTGGAAGAAAATTACGGGCTTACCAGCGAGAAAAAGGTGCAGAGCGCCATCAAGATTGTTGCCAATGAAAACCGCTACCATCCGGTCAGGGATTACCTGAACAGCCTGCAATGGGACGGCACAGAGCGCATCCGTTACGCCCTGCATCACTTTCTGGGAGCCGATACGGACGAATACACCTATGAAGCCTTGAAACTGTTCCTGATGGGAGCCATCCGGCGGGTATTCAGACCGGGGAGCAAGTTTGAGGTCATGCTCTGTCTGGTTGGTGGTCAGGGAGCCGGGAAATCTACCTTTTTCCGGCTGCTGGCAGGCAGGGACGAATGGTTTTCAGACGATTTGAAGAAGCTGGACGATGAAAATGTGTACCGCAAGCTGCAAGGGCATTGGATTATCGAGATGTCGGAGATGATTGCCACAGCCAACGCCAAGAGTATTGAGGAAATCAAGTCATTCTTAAGCCGCCAGAAAGAAACCTACAAAGTGCCGTATGAGACACATCCGGCAGACCGGCTGCGGCAATGTGTATTTGGAGGGACGACCAACCGGCAGGACTTTTTGCCCCGTGACCGCACTGGCAACCGGCGCTTTCTCCCTGTGACGGTGTACCCGGAACGGGCGGAGGTTCACATACTGGACGATGAAGCGGCAGCGAGGGCATATATCGAACAGATGTGGGCGGAAGCCATGACGGTTTACCGCAGTGGGAAGTATAAGCTGTCATTCAGCATAGAAATGAACCGATACCTGAACGCCCACCAGCAGGACTTCATGCAGGAGGACACACAGGCTGGCATGATCTACGCCTATTTGGAGGACTACACCGGCGACAGGGTATGCTCCAAGCAGCTTTATGAGGAAGCGCTGGGGAACTTAAATTCCCCGGCAGACTGGGAGACACGGGCAATCTGCGAGATTATGAATACCGGCATTGCGGGCGGCATCATACAGGGCTGGGCAGCCTACAAAAGCCCGAAGCGGTATAAGAAATACGGTTCTCAAAAAGGCTGGGAGCGTGTCAACCAAGCCCCGCCGGAGGGGAACGGTTTTCAGGAAATCACGGAAGAAGAAGCCAGGCAAATGGAACTGCCATTCTGAAAAGCCACCGGTTGACAGTTTGGTTGACGCTTCGGTTGACAGCCGGTTGACGGGGAAAAGCCTGATATTTGGGGCATTTCTTTCCTTTGTCAACCATGTCAACCAAGAAATCAAAGAAAAAGTAAAAAGTAATCATAGAGCGCCTATGGATTGTTTTCAAAGTCTTTTCTGCCGGTTGACACGGTTTGGTTGACATGGAGACAGTCCGCGGCTGTACACCTGCCTGACATTCCCTTGTCGGGCATATTTCATTTATGGAGGTAACTGCCTATGGCAAAAAACAAAAACGAGAGCAATAACAAAAACAGCGGCACCCTGCTTACCGAAAAAGACGGCACCCAGTATTTTGTCATGGGGAAAGTCCGTATCAAGGTATCGGAGCATTTCGCACAGGATGGGAAGCCGCTTGACAGCCTGCTGGAAGATGTGATCCAGCACGCTGCCGCCGCTTCCTGAAAAAATACGGAATAACGACTGTCAATCAGCCCACGCTTATGATATACTTGTACCAGCGAGTATTGTATAAGCGTGGGTTGTTTCTTTTAGAAGGAGGATTTTTAACCGTGAAACAACCATACAATACAACGATTTATAACACTGCACTATATTTGAGATTGAGCCGTGACGATGAATTACAGGGGGAAAGCGGCAGTATCCAGACCCAAGAGTTACTATGTAAAGGGTGGTTTCTCCCACCTAATACATATGACTGCGGCTCATTTGTGGTGAATGGAACAGCAGTTGTAGGAAAGGAGTAGAATAATCCTTATAACCGCTGCAAATCAACACAAAAAGGAGCTAATTCTTATGAAATCTCTATTTGAGGAAATGGGCGGCACTTACCGTCAGGAGGGTGATTATCTTATCCCGAACCTTGCGCTGCCGGACGAACCAGAATACCAGATCGGCAAGTACGGGCGTATGCGCCGCAGCTATCTGAAAGAACATCGTCCTGTCCTCTACGCAAACCTGCTCACATGCGGAGCGCTGCATCGGCACCTTGCCGAGATCGACCAAGCCTGTAACGAGCGTATGGCAATCATCGTTTCCGATATGGCAAGGCAGGAAGATGTGACCGAAGCGCTCAAAGCCGCCGACCAAATGGAATGGGTGCGCCGCATGAACAACATTCGCAGCCGCGCGGAGGAAATTGTTTTGACCGAGCTTGTATATGAATGACAAATGCCCGTTATTGGCTGCATGGCCGATAACGGGCATTATCTTTATTCTTTTGGTGCTATAAACTTGTATTTGCCCTTTCCAAAGCCGCTGACAGGCTCAATCAAATCCGCATTTTTCAGTTTTGTAATGAGATTCCCTGCGGCAGTAACAGAATCCTTTGCAATCGTACCTTGACTTGCGTTCAACTGGTCAATCGCAACCTCAATCGCAACATTTTCGCCCTCAATCGTAATCCTTCTCCTCAGTGCTGGCTACAAGTCGGTCAAAATCGCTCTGATACTGTCGATCCTGAATGACACGGTATTTCTCAAACTCGCTCTCGGCAAAGGCTTTTGCAATGGCTGCTGTCACTTTTCCTTTATGATGCAGCACTTCTTCCTCGTTAAACTGCAAAAACGCATCCAGCCGTGCGACCCAATCCCGCATATACATGATGTTTCCACGGCGCGCCTGTCGCTCGGCATAATCCAGATACATCGTGACGATTTCGTTCAGGCTTCCCATCTCAGTTTCATCCAGATAGTTTTTCGCTATCACAACATCGGATTTTCGGATTCTGCCGCTCGGTGCATTTTTCCATGTTGTAAGCCCCATATTCGGTTTCGTACTGTCTGCCCGGTCATAGATGATCTCCGCTGCGGTGTGCTTTGTAATGGCGTAATGCAGTTTGTTTTGTACGGTGGCGAAAAACTCTTTTGTAACAGGACTGTCCACATCATAGTCTGCGCTGCATTGGGAGTATATGTCCGTGATTTTCTGATAAAAGCGCCGTTCACTGGAGCGAATGTCGCGGATGCGTTCCAGCTGTTCTTCAAAATAATCCTTCCCGAAGAAGTTCTGCGGCTCTTTCAGGCGCTCATCGTCCATGACATAGCCCTTGATAATGTACTCCTTCAGGATTCTGTTTGCCCAGATGCGGAACATGGTGGCTTTTTTGGAGTTCACCCGATAGCCGACTGCAATGATCGCGTCCAGATTATAGTACCGCGTGGGATAGTTTTTTCCGTCAGCCGCAGTTGTTTCCAAAACGGAAACAACTGCGGCGGACGGGAAACGGTATCAGACCAACTATTACAATCTGGATGCCATTATTGCTGTGGGGTATCGTGTAAACTCCAAAAAGGCGACCATGTTCCGCATTTGGGCGAACCGGGTGTTGAAAGAGTTCATCATCAAAGGTTATGTGATGGATGACGCACGGCTGCGGGAGCCGGAGAACTTTTTCGGCAAGGATTATTTCGAGGAACAACTGGAGCGTATCCGGGACATCCGGGCCAGCGAGAGAAGATTCTACCAGAAAATCACAGACATCTATTCCCAGTGCAGCGCCGACTACGATGTGGAAAGCCCCATCACAAAGGAGTTTTTCGCCACGGTGCAGAACAAGCTCCACTATGCGGTCACCCATCATACCGCCGCCGAGATCGTATATGGCCGTGCCGACAGTACCAAGCCCAACATGGGGCTGACCACATGGAAAAACGCCCCCAAAGGCCGCATCCGCAAATCGGATGTCACCGTTGCTAAAAACTATCTGAACGAAACGGAAATGCGTAACCTGAACGAGATTGTCACCATGTACCTGGACTATGCGGAACGGCAGGCCCGCCGGGGGAATGTCATGTATATGGCCGACTGGGTCAAGCGGCTTGACGCATTTTTACAGTTCAACGAGGAAGATATTCTGCATGATAAAGGCAAGGTGACCGCCGCCATTGCCAAAGCCTTTGCTGAAAAAGAGTTTGAAAAGTTCCGAGTTTTGCAGGATCGAACCTATCAGAGCGACTTTGACCGGCTGGTTGCGGAAACTTCGGATGATCTGACAGAATAACCATATACACAGAAAGCCCACGCCACCGGTTCTCTTTCCGGCTGCGTGGGCTTTTTCGGCCATCGCTTATTTCTTGTTTTGCA
>ERZ857503.48-NODE-48-length-140731-cov-42.870632_pt1 | contig 140731 bp, 111 predicted proteins | sample MGYA00519766_ERZ857503 | MGnify/ENA primary metagenome ERZ857503 (study PRJEB31778, sample SAMEA3449345) | human gut metagenome | biome: human gut; feature: human-associated habitat; material: faeces | place: United Kingdom | collected 2010/2012 ...
AATAGGAGTTTCCGTAATATAAGGTTTCAACTTTTCCACAATCATTTGTTCGGTCGCCTTCTTCGTCAATCCGCCTACATGAAGCTCACCTAATACAGGGAAATTTATATTACCGTCATTATCCACTAGATATTGTTGTAGGACTGGCTGAGTAGTCGTATAATTCAAAGCAGCATTACTCTGTGTAGCCACTGTCAAATTAAAAGGCGCAGCCAGTTCAGGACTGGTACACGACACTACAATCGTCAGCAAGTCTTTGGGCATGATCTTTGCATCATACAGTTGCTCGTTCTGGGTACTATACAGTACCACTTCAGCATCCTGCAGGTAAGGTACTTTTTTGTAGGACTGACAAGCTGTCAACAAAAATGCTGCCAATACGTAATATCCTAGTTGTTTCATTCTCTTCATATATTTCTTTCTATTGTTTTTTATTCTATCTTCATTAAAACTCAATCATTTTTATCAATCATCTCTCCTATATGCCCCATCTTTTGCTTCAAATATGACAGAAGGTTCTATAACATTTATCGTATGCCATGCTCCTGCGGGTATTTGAATACCAAATCGACCTTCTGCTGGAGATAATATTTTACGTGAAACTTCTTTAAAACTTTTTTGTCTTACCACATCATCACAACAAGAGGTTGATTCATGAACGTATTCACTCACTTCTTCATAAATAATCTCTTCTAATTTACCAACAAGACATATTACAGTCTCCGCTGTCTTTTCATGTCGATGAATAGGTACTTCTGTTTGCGGTTGTAAAGCGTTGAGCATGCGTTGGCTAGTGTCGGCAAATGATGTGCGCAAATCGAAGTTCTGGCGTAAACGTGGATTTTCTTTAGCCCCTGCCAGAAGAATTTCAAGCAATTTTTTATTTATTTCCATACTGTATATTCAATTATCGAGCATTTACTTTTTTTAAGCACAAAAAAGTAGAAGCAAAATACCTATAAACCTTTCAGATATTTCATATGCAGAATATTAATAACGTCTTAACACCACTTGAAACGCCTCTGCATAACTACATCCCCATTGGCTACCTCTCATTGCAGCCAAACCTAAAATATACTCATTGCTACGAGGATGAGGATATGGACGCATGACACCACGATACATAGCTAACGCCTTACATTTGGCATCTACACCTTCTTTACCTACCTCAACATAACAGTTAGGACGGAACAAATTCATGGCATCATTGATAGCCCATTCACTACATGAAGGCACTTCCATATACCAAAATTCTTTCACTGGCTTCACACTAGGCTGACGCTGGAACAAACGGATAGCTTCCTGACAAGCCATTGAAGTCTGCAAATGATCATTGTTGGTATCAGCAGGATGATGAGTGATGATAATATCAGGTTCACTCTCTCTGATTGCGCTTTCTATAAACTGCACCAGCTTCAAATGAGGCACAGTATTCATCTCAATATTCGGGAACGTTGCCTCATACTTCTTGCGTACACCCAAAAAATCAGACGAAGCGTTCAAATCATCGTTGAATTCCTTATCTTCAGGTCGGAATGTACGTGCCTTCGCTTCCGTACACATAATTGCCACGTCAACCGTGTTACCTTCATGCGACCATTTCCACATGACTGCGCCTGCCCCGAGAACTTCGTCATCCGGATGGGCTACTACTAATAAATATTTCATTGTATTCGTCTTTATTTACCTCAAATTCAAACATTGCGTGATTATCCTTCATTTATCCATCGTTTTCTTTGCATCCTCTACCAGTTCCTTTAGCATCCAAGTACACTCCTTACCGCACACCGCATAGAAAATACAAATGACTGTATATACAATCATTTTCAAGTCATAGAAAACACCTGCTTTCTGAACGTATGTATACTCCAATTCACGACGAATAGGATACACTTTCTCCATATACTCCTTCTCATCCGTAATTTGGTCACCATAAATGAAATCATAAAGAGCAGCTGGACCACTAAGCCCTACTTGAACTTTTGCAGCTTCATTCCATTTCCCATAACGGAACATATCAAATTGGTCTTGTGCCACAGGACGTGGACCGATTACCGACATTGTGCCGTTCAATATATTCAGCAGCTGTGGCAACTCGTCTATCTTTACCTTGCGGATAAAATGACCGAATGGAAATATACGGTCTTCGTCTGGTCGCAAACTTGCTTCATTTGCAGCCTTAGCTACTCGCATAGAACGAAACTTGTACATTTTAAAAGGTTTATTATCTTTCCCTATTCTAGTAGCTACGTAGAACAAAGGACCAAAATCGGAAACTAAAATTCCAAGTACAGCCACTATCCAAATAGGAGAAGTTATAGTAATCCCAACTACAGCACACATAAAATCAAATGTTCGCTTAAAGAATTTGTAGAACATTAAATTGCACTTATTAAGTTTTTAATTATTGGATTATAGAAGACATATGAAATCTTTATATGTCAGTTTTATGTGTTTGCATCAATAAGCATGATGCTTTTACTAGTTATTTTCTATTTGCCTCTGAGGTATTTCCTTCAATACTTTAGCCGGCCTTCCTGCTGCTATAGTCCACGCTGGAACATCTTTTGTTACTAAAGATCCAGCTCCTACAATTGCGCCCTCGCCAATTGTAACACCAGGCATGACAAAACTCTCCATGCCAATCAAGCACCCTTTTTTAAGAACAATCGGTTTAATTATATAGCCTAAATCCATGTAATCATCATTTACACAATAATTAGAGAAGTCTCTTTGGTGACATAATAATCTTACTCCAGATGCAATAGATACATGATCTTCCAATGTTATCATATCAGCGTGACCTTGATCAATTCTGACATAATCTCCAATAAAACATTCTGCCCCAACATGACATCCCATTTGACGCATTAGAATGGGACGAATCTTTCTTGGATTAAAAGATTGAAGAATTGCCCAGTCCATCATCTTCTCCAAGCGCTTACGATAAATATTTTTAAAGAACCTGTATGTCACTTTAATGAGGCTTACTTGACCATATTCTTTTTCCGAGTAATTAAATCCTAGGGCTCTCAACAATTTGTAGGTTGTACTTAAATTTTCATTTTTCATTGTTACTATTTTTAGAATTCGAATTCCATACTATTTTAAAAGCAAACTTGCGCATACACTTAGGCGTCAAGCGAGTTGCAATTCGAATTAGAGAGTTTTTTATGAGATCCCCTAAAGAATAGAATCCCATATCGTAGAATTCCTTTAGATATCTCACTTCATTTTTTAGATAACTAAAACCAGAACGTCTATCTAATAGCGCTTCTGTTGTTCTCACGAAATAAAGAGATTCCTGAACATTAAAGAATTTGCTACCGTTCATTATCATGCGAACCCAAAGATTATAATCCTCATAATATTGTTTATGAAGATAGTTCCCTGCTGCTAAAACAGCACTTTTTCTCATGAAGGCTGCCGCATGACAAATTGGAGATCGCTTATGTGCTAATTCTACAATTTCGTTATGTTTCTCAGGTCTTGTCTTAACAGCAATTACATTATCTTTCTCGTTTAAAAATAGCGTAGACCAACAACTAACGACATCATAGCCTTCTTCAATATGTTTCAGTTGAGTAGCGAATCGATGTGGTGGTATTATATCATCGGTATCCATTCTTGCTAATATATCATATTTGGCAGCCAAAACACCTTTACGTAAAGCTAACCCTAATCCTAAATTTTGCTCATTCTTTACAATATTGAAAATCGGATATTTTTTAGAATATTGGTCAATTATCGCATAGAGTTCTGGAGTAAGTGGACCATCTTCAACCAATACAATTTCTGAGGGTTGAATTGTCTGTTTAAATATGCAATCTAGTGCTTCTCTAAACCATACAGGATTCTCTTTATGGTATATTGAAATTAGAACCGAAAAATTAGTCATTTATAATAAGTCTTTTAGGTTGTTCTTGATATTGCTCGTTCCCCAATAATAATCTACGATTTTCTTTTGTTCTTCATTGATTTCTTCAGAATAAGAACTAAAAGCTTTTCCAACAATAAATTTATCTTTTAATTGTGATTGCATTAAGTCATTATTTATATTCTCGGCCTTAATCACCTCAGCTAAAGACTCTTTGTATGAAATCTCTTGCGAATATAAATAATGAGGTTTTTCAAGAAAGATACAATAACCTATATGAGTACCTACTTCGTTAGACATAGTAATATCGGATAATTCGATTATACTTTTTTGCCTGCTTAAAAAATTGATATCATTCTTATGTCCTGAACATACTATTTTAAAACCTAGATCTTCATATGCTCTGCAAAGTTCAGCCTTTTCACATATATCTTTCCAATACATCGAAATAATAACTGTTTTAAAATCATTATTCTTTTTTATTCTCAAAATTTCTTTTGTAAAATCTGTATTATCGAATTGGGTAGTCATTTTATCTATAGAATGAGAAGGAAATACTAATAATGTTTTTCCCAAAGTTTTTTTCAACGATTTTAATTCATTGCTATCTAATAAAGGCCTCGCATATGCAATATACGGTCCTATTAAGCGAATTTCCTTTTTCGATTCAATAATATTAATATCTGAACCAAGAATTTGTTTTCTATAATTTCCAAAAGAAATGATTTTATCAACAGGATATTGATAAGAATATTTAGCGACATAATTTCCAAAAAACAAACCATGCTCTATATATGAATTTAAGAATAGATATTTAGATTCTATTCCTATAAACTCTTTGATTATGTAAGACATTCCATATAGATTATTCTCTGGAAATTTGTCGATAAATAACATCCTCAAAGGTTTAGAAATTTCCTTATACGAAAAAATATTTAAATCTTTTCGTAAGTCCATTTTAGATTTTGTTTTTCGATAATTAATTCTTTGAAAAAAAGAATAAATCAGAAGTAAAACAGATGAACGTCTAAATGCATGTTTAATTTTCTTTACTATATACATATTTTATATACATTAAATGACCTAAAAATACAATAAACAACAAATAAGGGAATTGATACATCATTTGACCTATTTTTTGTACATGAAGAAAAAAATAGATTAATCCTATGGACATTATCATTGCACTTTTATTTCTGCTTAAGAAGAGCTTTACTATTCCTAAAACAAACAGAATATCAAAAAATAGATTTAATAAAAAAGATATGAAACCTATATCTGTAGCTTTAGCATTATAGCTGTATATCAATATTCCAGAACCTAATATAGATTTAGGGTTATATAAATAATTCAATATATTGTTACTTGTTTCATATGACATATTATCAGCTTGTAGTTTGTTTTGTATTATTTCAAATCCTACTTTATCTACTATAGCTTGAAAGTTTAGTATTGAATATAATAAAGTTATAGCAAAAAATATTTTTATATAAATAATTGATTTGTTACTTAGATTATTGCAGAAAAATACAAATGTCACAATGCATAATGAAAAGACTATCATATTGGTAACTGAAGCTGTCAATAAAACATTGATAATAAATAGGATCAAAAGAAGTAATTTGTTACGGTACTTTGGTAACATAAGAAATAAACTTGGCATTAATAGCAATGCAGATGCATGCGGTTCATGACAAATGCCACAGAAGAAGCCAAATTGTCCAAAGAATTTAACGCCACGATCGGCTAATATCATATATACTGAGTGCAGTGGATTCGATACTGGTGATCCTCCAACTTCATAATTCCCATTAAATAGTTCATATTTTGTTGGGTCTATAAGAAACTGGTTAACATTAATAGCACCAATAAGAAGTAGAATAAATACAATAATAGAAGCATATATAGTATATAGATTTATCCAACAATATGGCAAAACTACTTTGTCTATAGAATTAAATTCTGCATAAGTAATAATTAATACACGCCAAAATGATATTATTATTAGTAATATTGAAGCTGCAAGATAAAAAGTAGAAAAAATTTCATAGTTTATTAATGAAATAGCTATTTGAATAATTAGTAGTAAGCAAAATACTATATAACAATAATAAAATGGTGTTGCTTTTGTTGTTGTTCTTCTATTATAAACAACTATATATATAGTATTTGATAATAAAATTAAAACGCTTTGCATTATTCTTGATAAAGGCAACAAAACATCTAATATAACTGCAAACAAGAAGAGTATGTTCAGGGAGCATACTATACTATAGAAGACTATCTGTTTATTTCGCATGAGTAATTTTTTTTATGAGGATAGTTGCTCTTTTCAAGAGTAAACTAGCAGATAATAGAGCCATTAATAACGATAAATAAAATGAATGGCATAATGACTCCATAATTAAAAAAATAATTAAAGGGCAAAAATATACTGGGGCTAGAAAGCTTCGGAAACTATCCTTTGCTGATAAGTTCGTCATCTTTTTGATGAGAAGTACTAATACAATATTATAAAAGAACATAGCAATTGGTAATGCATAAGATACCATCATTATATTATTTGTACTATTAAAGATTGTATGACTCGCAAACAATAAAACGATTATTGTTGATACACCCAGTATAATCAACTTTAACTCTTTCTTTTGTTGAACAAGAAATGTGGTCATAATAAATGAATTTGCTACTAGTAATTGAGATAATAATAGTATTTGAAGGATATATTCTGATTTAACATAATCTGGAACAATTAATTGAAGGAAATGAGAGGCTATGAGTGCTATTATAATGACAAGACTTGCTGCAATCATGTAATATTGCTGCATTTCTCGCATTAATAATAATGAGTTATTTGTAGAATTAGAAGAACTTAGCTTATTTATCAAATTCGGATAAATAAAAAAACTCACAGAACTATTTAATAACATAACGGCATCAGATATGTTATATGAAAATGAATATTGTGCAAAGTCTTCTATTTGAAACTCGGAGCTAATATAACTTTTTGCAACTAAAACAATGAAATAGAAGCTAATGTTATATAAAAGCAACATAATCCCTCTTCGTACTAGCTTTTTAGTTGCTTTAATATCAATATTATTGGAAATACTAAATTTTGCATCAACAAGAAATATTATAAATACAATACCATTGGAAAATACCATTGCCCACATTATATTATCCAATAATCTTTCACCATTTCCGGTAAATAAGACAATAAATTCACCAATACATGGTATAATATATGCCCAATTTATAATCTTTAATCTATCATAGACTCTATAAATGTTTATATATAGTTGATTGATTTGCTTTATGAGAACGATGAAAAATATGTAAAACACATATTGTCCTATATTGAATCTATTATAAAATTCGATCTCATACAAATTACATATTGCAACAAAAATTAAATAGAAAAATGTAAGGGAAAAAAACGTTATTATAATTGATGATGTCAGTATGCTGGAATTTTTTGTTATATCCTTGTTTGCATCTTCTGACATAATAACCAAACTTGAATAATTTACGCCCAAGTTGGAATATGTAAAGTATTGAATAATCAATTTTAAAAAGCCATATATTCCAAAATAGAATAGGCCTAATTTATTAGCAATAACTAAGCTAATAATAAAATATATTGCATACGTTGCGTATTTAGATAGAATAAATACGACTTTACCATTAGAAATTATTTTTTTTAACATCATCATTAGTTACAAAATCATCTGCTTATATTGTTGCTATATATATGTTAGGGGATTCGAGCATATTTATCCCTATAAATGCTTTAATAATCTTTTTAATTGTTGATAATCCAACGCTACTAAAGGGAAAAAGCAGATTGTTATATTTGCTATATTAGGTAATGGCGATATTGCATAAACCAACATTTGAAAAAGGAATATCTCATAAGAACGTTTACCTATCAGCAATATTACTTTGTTTACAATGGTATTAGAATAACGATGGTTAATCTGAATAAATGCAAAAGGCAACAGAGACCAAGGTAAAAAATATGTAAACCAATGAAATATTGTCCAATCAGTATTAAAAATCAAAGGTTGGAACGAAAAATCAGAGTTTGCTAAATGCAAATAATATAACACTATTATTGCAATTATACTGATAATTGAAAGAATCATAGTTCTGCTTGTCATTACTATTCCATTTCTAGCCCCAAGATATCCCCAATAATAAATAACGGATGAACACTAAACGGTATATGTATTCAGGCATTTTAAATAGGGAACATATTATCTCAGAAGCAATGCTCAACCCTATAAAAAACAAAAGCACAACGTCTGCGAACTAGATGCTGAAATAACGGTAATGTAATCGCCATTTGGATATAAACCCATATATAATAGGAACCTTGACCTTTTCCTCCACTCGCTAACAAGTTGAGCATACTAACTATAAAGTCTGATTCTTTATATATGGAATGGACATAATAGTAGATAATGAGTAACATCTGAATAATAAAGAAAGGTAATATTATACGTTTCCATAGTTTTATTACAGTAGGATATCTTACAATTTGATGTTTATATGCATGGAATGTCTGTATAAGCAGAAATATAGGAACTGCCTGATCAATCCATATCGGAAAAATTAACCAATTGCGGATGCTTCTGAGGGTTCCATGACTTATCACAACCATAATAATACCTAGACCTTTCAAAAAATCTAATATTGGTTCATACCCTCTCTTATTCAATATAATCCTTGATTCTCTCATATCTTACTTAATAGTCAAGGATTATATTAAATCAAATTTATGGAAGCATAGCAAGGTCTTAATGATAAGTGTCGATGTATACTGAATCCATTCTTATTTATTCCATCTATATCATGGTACTTACCAACATATATACGGTCGCCATTATGATCCACATCTTCGCACCATAAGAAATCATGATACCATAGCATTTCGCCGTAAACGAAAAAGTATGCAAAGAATGTATATACACATTGAATGGCTGTTGGAAATTTAATATTTTGCTTAATAATATCAATAGGCATAACGCCTCTTGTATTTTCAAAAACATTTTTTTTCAAAAGAAACCATTTATTATCCATTCTTCGTTGTATAAAAGACTCAGATAAGTACCAATCTTGGTTATATAGACAAGGTTCTGATTTATCTGGATTCACTCCAAAGCATTTTCGAAAGTCTAGAATATTAATAGCATCCACACCATAAACAAGAATATAGTCCTTGGAGCTATTTATGAGAACTTCCTCAGTGAAATTAACATCAGGGACTTCGTTTTCGATAATTGATTCAATCCCCATTTTGTTTAGTAGTATATTTGCCTGCTTGGGACCTAAATAATTATGTCCCATTATTCTTTCAGCATCTGCTTGAGATGTTATGCTTTCCATATCTTGAAGATTATTTTTTTAGTAATAACTCCTTCCATTTTTGATATTCAATAACTTCTTCAGCATTTGCCAAATGACCTAAAGCAGTATATTTTTCTATCCTATCAAATTCTCCTTTAAGTCGATCAAATCTCACTCCCCAACCGTTATCTAGAAACCAATTAAGATTTCTTACAGGTGCATTATAAAGCACAATATTACTTTTCGAATCGAGTACCTGCCGAAGAAATGTGAGATAAGCACGATACTGGTGCTCATGAGATGCAACAAGTGCAAGTTTCTTCCATCCTCTCTCTATTGCCATCTTTACTATTTCTACAGCCTGTTGTTGCGTTTGAAGTGACTTATCCTCATGAATCAAATCTTCATCAGGAACACCTGCTTTTAAAATAAATGGCTTTATTTCTTCAAAGGGATAGCTACCATACTCTTTGTTTACAATATTTCCACTGAAAACAACTTTTTTCCCCATGCCTTGATGATAGAGGTCAGCAGCTTTTTGGAATCGATTAAAGCCATCACCCTCTAATAGGATGATGGCATCTGAGGGTTGTAGACAATCGTTGTCAACGATTGCCATAATCATTTCTCTGTCTGTAATCATTTGTTATTAAATATCTTCCCAAAATATTGGATCACGTGCAGGTATATCTTTTGTTACAGTTTTACCTATTACGATATTCTTGAACTTGGGGGCAATCCCCAATGCAGGTCGGAGAACATCAAGGTCATCCTCTGCTATAATTTGCCCTTTTTTAAGGTCTTTCTTTGCATATAGGCATCTACGCTGCACAAAAACAGTCTCTCCTTCTTCCTTCTGAACTTCTTTACGTGTACTCCCCATTGCACGCTCCACTTCACGAATAGAATCTACCATAAATTTGAATTCGTCAGGTTCCATTGAATGCGGATGATCCGGTCCTTTATCGTTTTTATTTAGAGTAAAATGTTTTTCTATAACACGTCCTCCTAAAACAACTGAGGCTAAGGCTACAACATGACCTGGAGAATGATCCGAATATCCAGTCAAACAATCAAATGCAGATTGATATGTTTTCAAGACATTTACATTGGCACTATCAATCTTTGATGGGTAGTTTGTAATACATTGCATTAGGACTAGATCCTTATTACCAGTTTTCTCAATGACGCGAATAGCTTCATCAATTTCAGACATAGTAGCATCACCCGTAGCAAGCATTATAGGAATATTTTTGCTTGCTATATATTCAATCATCTCAAGCCAGGTGATCTCTCCAGAACCTATTTTGATAAAAGGTACTTTCATTTTAGCACATAGATCAACTGCTTCCTTATTATAAGGAGATGTGGAAAAATCAATCCCTACCTTTTTACAATAATCAGCAATTTTCTGGTGCCATTCTATAGGAAATTCGACATCCTTAAATACTTCAGTAACAGTACGTCCCCATGACCCATGTACACCATGTAATGTCATTTTTGAAAAGCCGCCTTCAGATACAATACTTTCAGCCTTGAATGTTTGGAATTTTGCACAATCTGCACCAGCTTCCTTTGCCGCATCAATTAACTTCTTAGCCTTTTCAATAGAACCATCAAAATTTGCTCCAATTTCCGCTATAAAATAAGTAGGATGATCCATCCCAATCATCCGACTCCCTATTCTTATGTTTTTATTAAAATTTGCCATAATATAATGTTTAATTGAGACGTTTAAACCCAGATTGACAAATAGGACCGTCAAGAGATTTCGTAATATCCTTACCATCCTCAAAATCACGAATCTGAGCAAATACCTTATCTAATTCAAAGAAATAATCATCTAAGATTTCTTGCGTATGGGCTATACAAGGGTACATACTATTACCGGCAAGATACCCTTTCTTTAACATTTCTTGAGTTATAAATGTCTTATAAGCAAGATGATTTTTACTTTTAAAGTTGTAACCAGCAAGAGCCGGGATACCCCATTGTTCAATTTCCAAGTCATACTTATCAGCCAAAGCCTGCCAACGTTGTTTATTACTATTTCCAATAGCTGTAATGACTTCCCAAGATTTAACACGTTCCATGACTTTCAACGTAGCTAACGCAGCCGTAGGGCCAATACGTTCTGTCCAAAATGTGCTGCTGATCCAGGTCCTTTGTGCTGCATTCATAACATCTTTACGACCAACAACAGCGCAAATAGCATACCCATTCCCAATGGTTTTACTATATATTGCCATATCCGGTTCTACACCATATTTTTTGTATAAGCCACCGAATGTTTCACGGAACCCACTTGTACACTCATCAAAAATAAGAATTATACCACGTTCAGTTGCCAAATCACGGACTTTCTGCAGAAAATCATCCTCAGGACCAAAGTTACGACAGACTTCCATTTTAATTGCTGCTAACTCATTATGATTTACGACATTAAGCAATTCCTCAAAATTATTATACCGAAAAGGAATAGTAGAGCCACGTAATCCCCTTGGAACACCCGCTGGTGGAATACCAGGAAGCAGATGACCAGCTAACGCATCGCTATCACCCAAATTAACAGAAACATACCAATCATGCCAACCATGATAGCCGCAAATAGCAACCTTATCTTTCCCTGTTGCCGCTCTAGCTATGCGTACACATACAGAATTTGCTTCACCACCGCCACGAGTATAACGTACCCCACCGGCCCACGGATCAAGTTCTATAAGTTTTTCTGCCAGATAGACTTCTTCTGGACAATTAAATGTAGTTAAGTTTCCGTCACAAATAACCCTCATAACCGCCTCGTCAACTTCCTCATTTGCATACCCTAAGGTATTTGTACCAATGCCCATCATTGAGCAATCAATATATTCTTTTCCATCAAGATCCCATACTTGACATCCTTTAGAACGGCTATAGTATGCCGGCCAATTTTCCGGCAAAAATTGTTCCGGTCTTTTTGAAAGCAACATCGTTCCACCAGGAATTATTTGTTTGGCTTTTTTGTATAAATCTTGTCCTTTTCCCATAATAATTAATCGTTTAATAATGACTTTGCATATCCTTCGTCTCTCATATGACTATTATTCAAATCTCTGACTCTTTGATTAGAATCCAGATATTTAATATAATCTATCCAATCAGCTTCTTTACCAACATTTTCCAATAGTTCCTTCACCACCATAAAGTCTTCTTGAGTATCCACAGTAATACGATATTCAGAGCTTTCAATCGGTGACTCAACATTAACTGATGTAAATAGAGTTCCTCCATTAAAAGAAGAATTCTTTTTAATATATGGTGTCACATGTTCTCGTTCGCTTTTGAGCAAGGCCTCATTGTAAGCTCTTTCCAAAGCTGAAAAACGAAAAACTTCTGTATCAATACCATCAGGATAAGTCGGCTTTAAAGTATTTGAAGCATAATCACAACCAGCAGAAATACAAGTAGTAATCACGTGATCTATAACATGTGGATCAATCAAAGGACAATCAGATGTTACTCTCACAACATAATCAGGGCTCATATCCTTTACTGCAAAATAGAAGCGTCCAAGAACATCATTTATTGAACCTCTATAACATTCTATACCATTCCGCCGTGCAACGCGTACAATTTCATCAGATCCATCCTCGATAGTAGTTGCAACCACCAACGTTGTGATTTTTGTAGCCTTTAGAACTCTTTGTAGATGTATATCCAAAAGTGTCTCATCACCTACTTTCTTCAAGACTTTAGCAGGTAATCTGGTTGAACTATACCTAGCCTGGGTAACTGCAACTATTTTCATTTCACTACAAAATTTGGATCTACATATTTCTTTATATTTTCACGCATTGTTTCTACCGTTTCCCATTCTGTATTATTATCAGAACTATAATGAAATCCTTCAGACACGAGTACCGCATTATGATGTTGTATAAACTCTTCTCGCGTGTGCTTATAAGATACAGAAGGAAGAATCACATAATATTTACCCAAATCAATAGTATCAAAAGCATCAGTGACAGTAATCATCTCTTCATGCAACTTTTCTCCCGGACGAATACCTATTTCTATTTGAGAAAGATTAGGCGCAATAGCAGTAGCTACATCTTTAATACGATAAGAAGGTATTTTCGGAATAAAAATCTCACCACCCAAATGATGACCTATTGCATACATAACCAATGCCACTCCAGCTTCCAATGAGATATTGAAACGGGTCATACGCATATCCGTAATAGGCAATTCTTTTGCACCACTATCACGTTTATTTATAAAAAAAGGTATTACTGATCCACGAGATCCCATTACATTACCATAACGAACCACAGAAAATCTGATATCTTTGGAACCACTGATATTATTAGCTGCTGTAAATAGTTTATCTGACGTCAATTTCGTTGCACCATATAAATTAATAGGCGCACACGCTTTATCCGTCGAAAGTGCAACCACATGCTTCACACCTGTCGCCAATGCTGCTTTAATAACATTTTGTGCACCATGTACATTAGTTTTTATACATTCCTCAGGATTGTATTCAGCAGTATCAACCTGCTTAATAGCAGCAGCATGAATTATCACATCCACCCCTTCACAGGCACGTATCAAACGCTCTAAATCACGGACATCACCAATAAAATACCTCATTTGAGGATACTTCTGCTCCGAATACTTCTGCTTTAATTCAAATTGTTTCAGTTCATCTCTAGAGTAGATAATGATTTTCTTTACTTGCGGATAATCACGAAGGATGGTCTCCACAAACTTTTTACCGAAAGAACCTGTTCCTCCAGTGATTAAAACGACTTTACCGTTTAGCATAATAATCTTATTTTAATGATTTATCGTTAATACTCAATTTATCCTTTCCATAAGACAACTTTTTAAAGATACCTCACAGAAAATTATTATTAAATTCGATTAATTCCTAACTATTGATACACTGTCAAGGCTATATTTTGTGACACTAGACTTTAAAGGACCTTATAATTGCTAAAATTCACAATAAAAATAACCAAAACACTCATAGGCGAATGACCTTGCGGTTCCACAGCACTGATTATACTATAGTCGGTAGGTCCCTCATCACTAGCAAGGAATTCTTAATTATAAAAACTTTCGACATTTAATATTCTTTCAAGAAGTCATCCTATTGAAAGAAATAATCTGTACTACATTTCCTCATAGCGTCCCGCAAAGTAAATATTTTTACTTTCAACCAATTCAATTAAATCATTCTCATTGCTAGGTAGACTTCCTGATTATTTCATCCAATCGCTCTACATATTTCTTTTATAATTCGGTAGTGAGATCCCTAATAAGATATTCTTGAAAAAACGGCAAACAAATCAACTGATAGGTCACCCACTGTCAATCCATCCTCTATAAACACACTTTTCATTATATCCTTACATTCTCTCAATTCTCCAAATTTATCACCTATTTTTTACACAAAAGAATTCCGAAGCATGAAAAAAATATTATAAAAAAGCATTATATATAAAAACAGTCTGAATTATTCCGCCTCCACATACTTCATTCTTTTTAATTACTATCCAAGACTTCAAACCTCGGTGAGTTCTTGGATTTAAATTCAGGTACCACTCTCTTCATTAGTTTCACTGTGTCCATGATCTTTACCGTACGGGATAGTTTCTCGAACTCTCCATAAGTTTCAAGGATATCAGTATACTCATAATGACGTACCTTCGCTATCATTATCTTCTTATTCTCGGTAGGAATTGTATTCTCCTTATCACTCAAGACTTCTTCATAAAGCTTCTCACCCGGACGCAATCCCGTAAACTCTATCTCAATATCCTCACCCGGACGATAACCGGCAAGTTCGATCATACGGGTAGCCAGATCGACAATCTTCACAGCCTTTCCCATCTCAAAGACAAATATCTCATTGCCTTCACCCATCGTAGCAGCTTCCATTACCAGGCGACAAGCTTCGGGGATAGTCATAAAGAAACGGATGATATCGGGGTGAGTCACTGTGACAGGACCACCATTCTCAATCTGTTCTTTAAAACGGGGAATGACAGATCCGTTACTACCCAATACATTGCCAAAGCGGGTAGTGATAAATTTGGTATGGCCTTTCACTTTTCCCTCACGGATGGCACAGCCCAAGCTCTGTACATAGATTTCGGCTAATCGTTTCGAGCATCCCATGACATTGGTAGGATTTACAGCCTTATCGGTAGAGACCATGATCATCTTCTCAGCTCCATATTCAACTGCCATATCGGCAACCTGGCGAGAACCGACAACGTTGACCAGCACAGCTTCACAGGGATTCTCTTCCATTAACGGAACATGCTTATAGGCAGCGGCATGAAAGATGATCTGAGGCTGATAAGTTTCGAATACCATACGAAGACGTTCTTTCACACGGACATCTCCAATGACAGGAACAAAATCAAGACCGGGATAATTCTTCTCAAATTCCAGGCGGACATTATGCAGAGGAGATTCAGCGGAATCAAACATGATCAGCTTCTTGATGTTCATCTGAGCCAGCTGCCGACAAAGCTCACTGCCAATGCTACCGGCAGCTCCTGTCACCAGCACAACCTTGCCACAAAACTCAGTCATCACTTCCTCCATATTGATATGAATTTCTGAGCGACCCAGTAAGTCTTCAATTTTGATAGGGCGTACCCATTGGTGGAAACTGCCGTTTTCGTCAGCCTCACTGATACTCGGAGCAATCAATGTTTTCAACCCGCTTCTTTTGCAATACTGAAGCAGGCGGTCTTCCTCTTCACGGGTATTCTCGTAACGGGCAAACAGGATGCCGCCGATACACTTCTTATGAATAAGTTTATTAAAGCACTCTTCATCCTTAAATAAATAAACGGGAAGATCAGCCACGCGTCGGATGGAGTCGCCCGTTCCATAGATGCAGAAGCCTACCACTTTATAGTGGGAGCTGTTCATTAACCGGACTTTCAATGCCACACTCTTATCATCAATACCATAGATCAGAATATGCATATTCTTCTTATTCAGCATATTCAGCAGGAGTTCATAAACTAGAATCAACTGAATACGGAAGCCTACCATGGCAATAAAAGTCAGCATACCATCAAACAGTACAAAGACTATTTTCTGACTATTATGCAGTCCCGTCTGAGGCAGGAAAAGCCAGATAGCCATTGCGATACAGACAGCCTTTATCAGTGCACTTCCGGCAATTCTCCATAATTCCTTCAACTGGGAAAAACGGATCGTATTACGGTAGGTATGAAATAAAAAGGAACCTAAGACACTGGAGATCACAGAAATCGCCAAAATATGGAAGAGAGAAGTGATTTCTTTAGAAGTCTCCGTTATATAATGAATGCCGATAAATGACACCCAGGTACAAATCAAAGCTATGAATGTATCAATTCCTAATACAATCCAATAACTAAAATAGTTTTTCTGCAAATATTGAACAAAACGGTCAAATGCGTGTTTCATAATTTAAATACCCCAATAAATTATAAAGTCTTTTTCTAAAAAGTAGATTTACTATGACAATAGTTTATCGTAGATTGTGTGTAACTGAATTTTCAATGGTGAAGGCAATTGGTTTTTCAGAATCATTTGCGAACGCCTCAGAACAGTTTCTTTCTTTGCCTCATCCTCCGAATTGGCATACATAGACACACTATATCCCATCAGAAGAGACAGACACAAAGCAGCTTCCTGCTCAGCAGTCTTACCGTGACAAGGATACAGATCATTGATCTGTTCATGGATCTCTTTATTAAGTAGTGAAAGATCGTCGACACATATACAGTCCATATTCTCACCCATATGAAGCAATGTATCAACTGTTTTTTGAAGTTTTTCTATTTTCCCCTGTATGCTACTATTGAAGGTCCCCATCACCTACTTAGTTTCTTTCGCCAATTTGCTCTACATATCCGATAGGCATATCGACACAGGCACAGCCCAACATATCCAAACGGACAGCAATCTTACTTTTGCCATCTAACGCAACTAGTTCTCCAACCAGTCCCGTCAAAGGACCTTTGATAACACGAACTTTCTTTCCACGAGCTAATGGAGAATAATTCATACAGATTGCCTCTTCCGAATAATCAAGCATAAAACGGAAACGCGCCATCTGATCATCAGGAATCACAGCAGGCTTTCCCTCACCACGCAACACCATGTAACGGCTTACCGTGGCAAGAGTTAAAGCAGCCATCCGTTCCTTCGGATCGGCATGAACAAACACCATCATCGGAAGAAGAACTGTTTCAACTAATTTACGGCGATCACTCCATTGATGGATTTCTTGCTGGACAGGAACAAAAGTCTCAATTCCCATTTTCCCCAAATATTCGGCTACTTTTTTTTCGTGATGTATGCGAACATGTGCCACATACCAGCGTTTTAAGCACGCTACGCCCTCCCCTGTCCCATTTTTGGTCCCGAGGATGGCTGATTTCTCTTTTGTTAGAATCATGTTTTTTTACCCCATATGTTTCCGTTACTTCTTAGGTAACGGAAGTGTATAAAGCATAAACGAACAATGAAAAAAGGTTGAAAAGCAGCAGCAAATATGTTGTCAAGAGAGTTACACCCTAAGTAGAAGGGTATATACCAATGGAAATTAGGTATATAAGGAGTGGGGCATGAAAATAAGTATTTTTCATGTCTAAAGATGTTTTTACCCTATATTTTAGATAAAACTAAAAAAAGTGGGCTTTAATTTGTTTCTTATTTGTGTTTTTGTCTATCTTTGCATCAAATTTACTTCCGTTACCTAAGAAGTAACAGAAACAGATCCATGCTGACTATCAACTTATTAAATATTTTACACCCGTCCTATCCGACAGTTCTTCACGTAAGATAAATTCATTCGATTCACTTCTGTACGTTCCTGCAGACCAAAACCTTTCAGATAAATCTGAGTAGTCTTAATAGACTTATGCCCCAGCGACTCACTGATCATCTCAATAGGAACACCACGATACTTGGCGGTAGTAGCCCAGGAATGACGGATAGTATAGGAAGTGACGGGAGAAGTCAGCCGAAGAGCCTTGGCAAGTCTCTTCAGACGATTATTGAACCTGCGGAGAGCGGACTGATATTCCCGGTATGCACTTTCATCTTCTCTCTTCTTGTCGCCAAGAAGGATACTGAACAGATAGTCGGGACAATCCGGATGAGAAGGCTGACAGTTGCGAAGCCGACTGATTATATCCTGTGCAGTATCCAGTACTTCCACACTCATCGGAGTTTTCGTCTTGATACGATTATACCGGATGATATTCCGTTCCAGCGAAGATTTCTCCAGATGAGCAAGGTCAGCGAAAGACATTCCGCAGAATTGAAACATCAAGGCAGCGATAGCCTGTGTACGACGCAAACGTTCCGATTTGGGATCTTCATAGAGGAGGCGATTAAGTTCTCCGACAGGCAACGCTTTCTTCTGGCAAATATCCACTCCCGTATAAACATCATGAAACAGACGATGCACATACGGAGCTCTGCCCGACTCCACTCCTCTATTATAGATGCTACGAAGCATACGCATATACGTTGATACCGTATTCGGCTTCAGACCGGAACTATAAAGATACTGCCCGTAACAGCGCAAGCGTTCACGGGTGACTTGCCGGAAAGCAACATGGGTAGTGCCACAAAACTTGGTAAAAGAAAAAAGAGCATTCGTATAAACATGGGCCGTAGAATGACGCCCCTCTTTTCGTAAACGACCGATGTACGACTCCGCACAACGGCTAAATCCATTTTTATTCATATATATCACTAGTAAATTTATACAATGATAAGACGAAAAAAATGATTTAGCAACAGAAGTTTAAAACCTTTCCAAAAAAATTATATAAAACTGAATGGGGATAGAATTGATGCTACTCCACTATCCACTTCTCAATATTGCGTGTTTCTGAGCTAAAATTGACACCTATCTTGAAAAGTCGGCGTCCGTCTGCCTCAAAAGGAAGTGCATAATGCTTTTCATTAATCTGTTTGATAGCTTCTTCAGCAGTACCATCCAACTTAAATTCCATCACATATATGAATTTGTCAGTCTGTAAGACAAGATCGATACGCCTTTCTTTCTACAACGCAAAGCAGGCGAGATAGTTTTTCTCGCCTGCCCGGTCTATACTTTTATCAATAATATTGTCTATTATTTACACGTATGTTTCCAGCAATTTTACGTTTCCAGCTTCCGGAGTAATTGTTACATCCTGTGTTGTAGCAGGAAGCAGAATAGATTCTCCGGCACCTACTTTCAGTTCATTACCTTCATTGTCTTTTATCTTGCATGCACCTTCCATACAAATGAAGATCACGAATGAATCGAGTTCTGAATAATCACAGCTGATTTCTTCGGTCATATCATACACGGAAGTAGTGAAGTACGGACAAGCTACAAGTTCTACCGGCTCATCTTTCACCGCTTCATATTTGGTACGATAATCATCCAACACTTCGTAATTGATGGCTTCACGCGCCAGGTCAGTATGCAATTCACGAGTCTTTCCGTTTGCATCCTTACGGTTGAAGTCATAGATACGATAAGTAATATCCGAAGTCTGCTGGATTTCGGCAATAAACGCACCGGCGCCAATACTGTGCACACGTCCGGCAGGAAGGAAAAATACATCTCCCGGCTTGATCTCATACTCCTGCAATACGTCAGTGATCGTATTGTTCAGCACGCGCTCTTTATATTCTTTCGGGGTGATTTGCTCGGAAAATCCAGAACGCAGTTTCGCTCCTTTATCAGCATCCACTACATACCACATTTCGGTTTTACCCATTGAGTTGTGCCTTTTCTTTGCCAAATCATCTGCCGGATGCACCTGAATGGATAAATCCTGCTTTGCATCGATGAATTTGATAAGCAGTGGGAATTTATTGCCAAAACGAGCATAATTCGCTTCGCCAACCAGTTCCTCGCGATACTTTCTCACCATATCAGCCAGAGTTAAACCTTTGTCCGGGCCATTAGCCACAACAGATTCATTGTCCTCTACGCCGGAAATCTCCCAGCTTTCTCCTACTCCTTTCAAGTCTGAATTCAAATGCTTGAACGGAATAATTTTGTCGCCCCCCCAAAGCGTCTGCTTCAGAATAGGTTCGAATTTTAATGGATACATTTTTGTTTTTCTTGTTAATAAACTTAGATTAAATTCTCCCGGATTATAATAATCCGGGAACAAACATACGAAAAATTGTTCACTTTAAAAGAAAAGAAGGATGAAAAATACAGAAACCTAAGTGAGAACGCTAAACTTTCCTAAACTACCCACCATATTTAGCCGGAATAATTTGTGAGTAACAAAGAATTTACCTTTATTTGCAAGAAAATTTTAAGAATACCAGACATGAATAACACATTCCCAACGGAAGGGAATCTATCAGGGCTCAGCCGGAAAGATTTCCAAAAGGAGATAAATAATAAAGAAACAGATTTATTTATCCTCAAAAATAAAAAGGGAATGGAAGTCGCCGTAACTAATTACGGATGCGCCATTCTCGCTATCATGGTACCGGATAAAGATGGAAAATATGCAAACGTTGTCCTCGGACACGACAGCATAGACCACGTTGTCAACAGCCCGGAACCCTTCCTCAGCACTACTATCGGACGCTATGGCAACCGCATCGCCAAAGGAAAATTCACATTGTACGGAGAAGAGCACGAGCTCACCATCAACAACGGTCCCAACTCCCTGCACGGAGGACCTACCGGTTTTCACGCCCGCGTTTGGGATGCCGACCAACTGGCTGAAAATATAATCCAGTTCAATTATGTTTCAGCCGACGGCGAAGAAGGTTTCCCCGGCAATCTGGAGGTTGAAATGGTTTATCGCCTGGAAGAAGAAGAAAATGCACTGGTAATCGAATATCGTGCCACAACTGACAAAACCACTGTAGTCAACCTGACCAATCACGGTTTCTTCAATCTGGCTGGTATCAGCAATCCTACTCCTACTATCGAAAACAATATTGTTACTATCAACGCTAATTTCTACACGCCTATCGATGAAGTTTCTATCCCAACCGGAGAAGTTGCCAAAGTAGAAGGTACTCCAATGGACTTCACCACTCCGCATACCGTAGGCGAACGTATCAACGATAAATTCCAACAACTGATTAACGGTGCCGGATACGACCACTGCTACGTACTGAACAAGATTGAAACAGGTTCACTGGATTTGGCTGCCACTTGTTTCGAACCGAATAGCGGTCGTACCATGGAAGTATACACAACTGAAGCAGGTGTACAACTTTACACCGGTAACTGGCTGAATGGTTTCGAAGGTGCTCACGGTGCTACATTCCCTGCAAGAAGCGCTATCTGCTTCGAGGCACAATGTTTCCCCGACACTCCGAACAAACCTCATTTCCCCTCGGCTACTTTATTGCCGGGCGATGAATACCAGCAGGTGACTATCTACAAATTCGGTGTGGAAAAATAAAAGAAAAAAAAATAACTAACCTAATTTTATAAACTAACATTTTTAATAGAACCATGACACAAGAAAAAAAGAATGGAAAAATCATTGCCATTATCACGATGATTTTCCTTTTCGGTATGATTTCATTCGTTACTAACCTCGCAGCTCCTATGGGTATTGTGCTGAAGAACCAATTCGACGTATCCAATGCTTTGGGTATGCTGGGAAACTTCGGTAACTTTATAGCTTATGCAGTAATGGGTATCCCCAGCGGTATCTTGTTGCAACGTGTGGGATATAAGAAAACAGCACTTATCGCAGTAGCTATCGGTTTTATCGGCGTAGGTATCCAGTTCCTGTCCGGTCATTCAAGCCCTGAGATGGCTTTTGCCGTTTATTTGATTGGTGCATTCGTAGCAGGTTTCTCTATGTGTTTGCTTAACACTGTAGTAAACCCGATGTTGAACAAACTGGGTGGTGAAGGTAACAAAGGTAACCAGCTTATCCAGGTGGGCGGCTCTTTCAACTCTGTAATGGCTACCATCACTCCGATGTTCGTTGGTATCCTGATCGCCGGATCTATCGAAAAAGCTACTATCTCTCAGATTTTCCCTGTAATGTACACCGCAATGGCTGTATTCGCTTTCGCATTCTTCGTACTCCTGTTTGTACGCATTCCGGAACCGAACGCTGCTGCTACAACTGAACCAATCAGCACACTGATGAAAGGTGCTTTGAAGTTCCGTCACTTTGTATTGGGCGCTATCGCTATCTTTGTATATGTAGGTATTGAAGTAGGTGTACCGGGTACTCTGAACCTGTTCCTTACTGACCCTGTAGAAAAAGGCGGTGCCGGTATCGCTTCTACAATCTCCGGTTTCGTAGTAGGAACTTACTGGTTCCTGATGTTGATCGGTCGTCTGGCCGGTGCTTCACTCGGTGCAAAAGTTTCCAGTAAAGCGATGCTTACATTTACATCCGCTCTGGGATTGATTTTAGTATTCCTTGCTATCTTCTCTTCTACAGGAACATTGGTGAATCTGCCTGTACTTCAACAAAGCGCAACTGGCGGTTTGTCATTCGGTTTTGCAGAAGTGCCCATTAACGCTATGTACTTGGTATTAGTTGGTCTCTGTACTTCTATCATGTGGGGTGGTATCTTCAACCTTGCTGTAGAAGGACTGGGTAAATATCTGGCTGCTGCTTCCGGTCTGTTTATGGTACTGGTATGCGGTGGAGGTATCCTGCCTGTAATTCAAGGATGGGTAGCTGACGTAGCCGGTTTCATGGCTAGCTATTGGGTAATTATCGCTGCTCTGGCTTACTTGCTGTACTACGGTCTGGTAGGTTGCAAGAACGTAAATAAAGACATTCCAGTAGAATAAAAAATCTGAATTTAATTTATTCACCTTATAAAATTGATTTATCATGGATATAGAACACGTAAGAAGTCGCTTCATTAAGCATTTTGATGGAACTACAGGATTTATATATGCCTCTCCGGGTCGTATCAACCTGATTGGCGAACATACTGACTACAACGGTGGATTCGTATTCCCCGGAGCTGTAGACAAAGGTATGCTTGCTGAAATCAAACCGAACGGCACTGACAAAGTAAGAGCTTATTCTATCGACCTGAAAGATTATGTAGAATTTGGTCTGAACGAAGAGGATGCTCCCCGCGCAAGCTGGGCGAGATACATTTTCGGTGTATGCCGTGAAATGATCAAACGTGGCGTAGACGTGAAAGGATTCAATACCGCTTTCTCCGGTGATGTGCCTCTGGGTGCAGGTATGTCTTCTTCTGCTGCTCTGGAAAGTACATATGCTTTCGCATTGAATGAACTGTTCGGTGAAGGTAAAATCGACAAATTTGAATTGGCTAAAGTAGGTCAGGCTACTGAACACAACTACTGCGGTGTAAACTGCGGTATCATGGACCAGTTCGCTTCTGTATTCGGTAAAGCTGGCAGCTTGATCCGTCTGGACTGCCGTTCACTGGAATATCAATATTTCCCATTCCATCCGGAAGGCTATCGTCTGGTATTGATGGATTCAGTAGTGAAACATGAACTGGCTTCTTCTGCTTACAACAAGCGTCGTCAGAGCTGTGAGGCTGCTGTTGCTGCTATCCAGAAAAAACATCCGCATGTAGAATTCCTGCGTGACTGTACAATGGATATGCTGGAAGAAGCGAAAGCTGATATCAGCGCTGAAGATTATATGCGTGCCGAATATGTAATCGAAGAAATCCAACGCGTACTTGATGTTTGCGATGCGCTGGAAAAAGACGATTACGAAACAGTAGGTCAGAAGATGTACGAAACTCACCACGGCATGAGCAAATTGTACGAAGTGAGCTGCGAAGAACTTGACTTCCTAAACGATTGCGCTAAAGAATATGGTGTAACCGGTTCACGCGTAATGGGTGGCGGCTTCGGTGGTTGTACTATCAACCTTGTCAAGAACGAACTGTATGACAACTTCGTTGAAAAGACAAAAGAAGCTTTCAAAGCTAAATTCGGCAGAAGCCCGAAAGTATATGATGTAGTAATCGGTGACGGTTCACGCAGAGTAGAATAAGTTATTATTCATCAGAATTAAATAAGCAGGGCGTCTTTCCGGAATGGAAGGACGCCCTTACTTTTCAATTAACAAAAATCTAAAAACCTATTATCTAACCTAACCCTATAATTATCTGTTTATTGTACGCCTTCCGTTGTCATCTGAATGCGTTTCATGGTACCGTCTTCGTTATAATACAAACGGTCGATGCAGACGGAACGGCGGAAACTGCCTCCGGCTGTATTGATGCTTCCATTATGATAAATGAAATACCAGTCGCCCTTGAACTCGATAATAGCCTGATGATTGGTATTGGAATTGCCGGCTATCTCATTAAGGATGCCTTTGTATTCCCAAGGTCCGGTAATGCTACGGCTCATGGCGTAGCATATCTTTTCCGGAAATTCAGAAGCATATGAAAGGTAATACCAGTCTCCACGCTTATGTATCCACGGAGCTTCCGTATATCGGGGCAGATGAACCGGTACGATAGGACCATCCAGCTCGATCATATTCTTTTTCAGTTTGACATAGTAGCATTGAGTATTCCCCCAATAAAGATATGCCTGTCCGTCGTCGTCAATAAAAACAGTCGGATCGATATCTTCCCAAGAGATCTTGGTAAATTCGGTCGTCATATCATTGGTGATCAGTGCGGAACCACGGGCATCCACAAAAGGACCGACAGGCGAATCAGATACGGCTACGCCGATGGATTTTCCGTGAATAGTGCCGTGTTCTACTGTCACATACCAATAGAACTTTCCGTCACGTTCTATCACCTGACTAGCCCATGCTTCCCCTTTTGCCCAACTAAAATCTTTGGCTTTCAAAGGTACAGGATGCTCCGTCCATGTCTTCATATCGGGAGACGAGAATACACACCATTCATTCAACTGGTAATGTTCTCTGGGAGGAGGACATTCATCATGTCCGGCATAAATGTACACCTTACCGTCATGCACCATAGCACCCGGATCGGCTGTATATTTATATTTTATGATGGGATTGCCATTGGCTACAAAAGTAGTGTCATTCTGCGCAGACAGCCCGGAAAAGGCTGCCAATACGCATGAAATCATAACTAGTTTAACGCTATTCATTTTATTTCTTCGTGAATTTATAAACTGCAAACGTGTTCGGTCCGAGTTCGGTGGTTAACGCATGACCATTGATCGTTACCGGTGTCTCCTGCGGAGTGATGGCAAACGGTTGTTCAAGCGTATTATCTTTGTCCTGATCGAGTGAGCTAAGAGTGATGCAACGTCCTTCGGACAATACATCCTGCTTTTTCAGACCTTCGAAAGTCAAGGATACAGGCTGTGTCTTATCGGAAGTATTAGCTACTTTGACAATCAGTTCGTTCTTATCCTTATCATAGACTGCACTGGCAAAAAGTCCATTTTGTCCTTCCGCCCCTGTTACCGGTTTCTTGTTCATAGTGAGAGGAAGTACATTCGTTCCTTTGTTCTGTGCGTACAGCTGCTGCACATAATAACTTACGGTACGCACCGAGTTAAGATTATCAAACCAAATCATGTCCGGACGCCATTGCCATCCCTCCACATGAGCGAAAAGCGGCGCATAAGTAGCCATATGTACGATATCGGCATTGCGTTCCAATCCGGTCATGAAGGCTGCTTCGAGCAAGGCAGCATGGAAGTGGTTCCATTTCTTTCCTTTTCCGTGACAAGCATATTCGCCGGCAAATACTTTCGGTCCTTTGCGGTCATAGTTATCATAGCGTGCTCCCTGACTAAGGAACCAGCTTTCGGGACGGTAGAAGTGTTCGTCTACCAGATCAGCTTTCAGACGTTTCATCTCAGGCCACAGGTAATCGAATTCTTTTCCTTCGGAGTTCGGGCCGGAACTGCCTACAATCATGATTTCCGGATGCGCCTTGCGAAGAGCCTTGATAAACGGTTCGAGACGTTCGGGATACTCTTTTCCCCACTGTTCATTACCGATGCCCAGATATTTCAAATTAAAAGGTGCCGGATGTCCCATATCGGCACGTACTTTCCCCCAAGTCGTGTTCACGTCTCCATTGGCAAATTCGATCAGATCGAGTGCATCCTGAATATAGCTGTCCAGGTCGCAAACTGCTACGTGAGCTTTTTCTTCATTGTTCTGATACTGACAGGCAAGTCCGCAGTTCAGGATCGGAAGCGGTGCCGCTCCCATTTCTTCAGAAAGAAGAAAATATTCATAGAATCCCAGTCCGTAGCTTTGATAATAATCCGGATAGAAACGATGGGTAAAGGTATATTGCCAACGATTTTCGTTCAATGGACGGTTTTCTACCAGCCCCACGGATTTCTTCCAGTCATAACGGGTTTCGAGATCCGTACCTTCAACGATGCAACCACCGGGGAAACGGAAGACTCCCGGATGAATATCCGCCAAAGCCTGCGCAAGGTCTTTGCGAAGACCGTTCTCATGTCCCTTCCAAGTATCGACAGGGAAAAGGGAAATATGCTCCAAGTCTACCGTACCCTGGGAAGCAAGGAAAATACGAAGCGTTGCTTTGGGATTGGTAACACCCGCTTTTAAGATTACCTGATACTTCTTCCAGTCTTTGGAATCAATGGTCAGTGTCTGAGAGGCAAAAGCCTGATGTTCGCCCATAGATTTGGTATCTACAAGTTCCACACGTATCTTTTCACCTGTACCTCCGTGCGGCAGACGTGCCCACACAGAGAAGCGGTATTCTTCACCTTGCTTAACCCCGATGCCGAAGAAGCCTTCATTATCCAGTCCGGTATGCTTGTGGGCATGTCCCGGATTATCAAGACGCACATAATGCGGATTGCGTTCAAAAGGACCGTCATCCTGCAAAGTCACCTTTCCATAAGTCTTCCATCCCATCAGACGCTGAGGGAATTCGAATGAACGGTTCTTTACCAGTTCGGCATAAAGTCCGCCATCGGCAGCATAATTGATGTCTTCAAAAAAGAGTCCGTACATTGTCGGCTGGATTTCAGCACCCAACTTCTTAGTCTGGATCACCATTTCATTGGTTTGCGCATGAAGCGCCATGCCGGTAGATAAGGCTAATGCAGCCAGTAATTCTGTGTATCTTCTCATGGTTTTCAATAAAAATTATATATAGTTATTTGATTCTTTTTCCCCAGACAGAACGTCCCCGGCTATCGAGTCCGGTAAAGAGAATTGTTTCGGTTTCGTTCTCCCAATCGTGTCCTGCAAAGATAACCAGATTCTCAATCTTCTCCGAGTTCAAATCTACCATTAATAGATGTTTTTCGGTCAAAAAGGACCATTTTCCATTCATTTGAACTATATTCCATTCGTTATCGGTCATCTGCCCTTTGCACGTGCCGTCTTTTACCAAAGTCACTCGGGTGGACAAGTTCCATTCCTTCTCTTTCAGTTCTCCCTCTCCCCATAAGATCTGTCCGGCTTCCAGCTGACGTTCGTATGCCGGTTCCTGCACTCGTATGATTTCCCATTCACCGACCAGATCTTCTTTGCTGAATTGACGCGAAGCAGTCCCTGCATATCTCTCGGGAGAAGCGACCGGCCAGCCTTCGGGAGTGAAGAACAACTGCCGTATATGTAACACCATTAACTGATTTTGCGGTGACAGACGTCCCTGATGTGCCATAAAATAGTTTCCTTCACCGTCAGAAAAGACGGCACAATGCGCTGTACCCGCCCATCCGGTATGGTTCTCAAAACGATATGGTGCAGTCAGTATCGGGAAGTTGTTGGTCGTATCTTTCACAGCCTTGCCAAAGTAGTCCGTAAACGGACCTTCGGCAGCATCCGAACGGCTGACACGTACATTATAAGTCGTCATCAGCGGATCATAGGAAGTGAAAAGATAATATTGTTTCAGCTCCGGATGATAGATTATTTCCGGTGCTTCGAGATTGTCCTTCCGATAGTTGGCACGCCGTGCTACAAGGTGCCCCAAATCGCCTTCGTTTAAGGCTAATCCGGTTTCAGGATTCAGTTCGACGCAATACAGACCACCGAAGAAGGAGCCGTAATGCATCCACCATTTACCGGTATTTTCATCTGCTATGACGCTCGGATCGATAGCATTCATCGCGGTAGAATCATCTGTTTTAACGATACAGCCTTTCTGCGTCCATGGCCCTTCGGGAGAAGTTGATTCGGCAAGTCCTATATAGGATGTTTTACGTCCGAATGCGGATACGCAATAGTAGAGGCGGTATTTATCTTTATAAGGGATGATATACGGTGCCCAGATATTGGTCGCCCCCTGCCCTCCTGCATGAGACTGTACCCATTGAACCGCTTCTTCCGGTATTTCAGGAAATGCCCATCCCAGAAATTCCCAATGTACCAAATCCTTAGAACGGCGCATCTGGATAAATCCCAACGGCACGCCTTTCTCTCTCGCTTCTTTCCGGTTCTCACCGAAAATCGCATCTGTAGAATACATATAATAATAGTCGCCCAGCTTCCGGCAGGACGGATCGTGTACATTGTATGTTCCCCATTGACGGTAATCTTCCATTTTGGCTACTGATAAATAATTATCATCCCAAGGATTAGCAGAAGGAGTCGGAGTAAACACGGAAGAAGTGCAACTTACAAAGAAGCTGCCTGCTACTAAAAGAACTGGCAAAAACAAGTTTTTCATAATATCTGTGTATTCGTTCATCAATTATGCTACAAAAATACGCCCCGTTTCCCCTATGAAAGGTGGACATACGAACACGATTGGTGGACAATCCGATAATCTGCTGAAAAGAAGCTCTTCCCATTTTTGTGATTGAAGAGATTCTTCTAACTTTGCCCTTATTAATACGTACATATATGAAAAAACACCTACTTATATACCTTATAATATATAGTATCTGTTCACTGGCCGGACAGGTTCGGGCACAGGAACGGTTTGCCGACCGCTATAATATTACGTATGTGACCATGAACGAGGGGCTTCCACATAATTTTATCGACGATTTGTACAAAGACAGCCGGGGGTTTATGTGGATTTCGACTGCCGGAGGCGGGCTTTCCCGTTATGATGGCTATGAGTTTGTAAACTACACTCCCAATAATCACCAATGCAAACTAAAAAGCAACTTTATACGCAATGTCTGTGAAGACGCCTTCCAACGCCTTTGGATCGTCTCCGAAGGGGGAACGGATATTATTGACTTATCTACTTTAAAACCGATTATCCCCCATGACCCGAAAGGGATACTTCCAAAGATACTGGAACTACCGGCTACCCGTATCATGAAAGATACGCAAGGCTGTATCTGGCTTCATTGCGACAACGCCCTTCACCGTATCGAATTCAATGACAAAGGGGAAGTGCAAATCCTGTCTACACTCAGCCCTGTCTATCTGAATGGTCCGGACATTGCTCTGAAAGACATTGACGAGGATGGGAAAATATGGATGGGAAACAATGGAGAAATACGAAAAGTGGCATTAAGTCCGCAAAAGAGACTGGTAACCACTCCCATAGCCGACTGCCTGAAGTTCGAAGCGGGAACTTATATTTCGGATTTCCTCAGCAAAGAGAATGAAGTCTGGATCTCCAGTGACCGCGGACTATTCCGCTATAATAAAACTGGAAATGTGATAAAACGATATGAGCATGATTCCGGCAATCCCTATTCCCTGTCGCAAAATTATCTGACAAATTTAGCTATCACCGATGACAAACAATTAATCGTCGCGACACTACGTGGTATTAATATCTATAACCCGATGACGGATAATTTTGAACGTATAGCCTGTGACCTTCCAAATGGCGGCACCAATCTGCTGAACAGTAACTTTATTAATTGCATATTGACTGATGGAGAACATATCTGGTTCGGTACGGAAACCGGAGGTATCAATCTGTTGAATCCACGGCAACTATCGATACGGAGCTACCGGCATGACAAGGAAAATCCGTCAAGTTTATCCTATAATCCTGTCAATGCAATTTATGAAGATGTATACGGAACCTTATGGGTAGGGACAGTAGAAGGCGGACTGAACAGAAAAGAACGGAACAGCGAAGATTTCACCCATTATACACGTGAACACGGAGGGCTGAGTCACAACTCCGTCAGTGCCCTGACTGCCGATACCGACAATCACTTATGGATAGGTACATGGGGAGGAGGTCTCAATCTGCTTGATCTGAAAGCTCCCCGACAGATACTGGAGGTAATTTCCTCACAGACCGGCGGAGGCTTTCCGATTAACTTTATCGGAGTATTGAATTATGACCCTATTAATGAAGGTATATGGATAGGCGCCAATCAAGGACTCTATTTTTATGATCCGGTAAAAAAGGAAATAACTGCTCCGTTACCGGATAAGGCTGCTGAAAATATTCATGGCTGTATCGGTTCCATTATCGATAAGGAGGGTAAACTTTGGGTCGGTTGTCTGGAAGGGGTTTATATCATCGATCTGCATTCCCGTTCCTCTAAAGGAGAATTCCAGTACAGGCACCTGAACTACAAACTGGACGATCCGTCCTCCCGCCTGATTGAGAAAATAACCTGCTTTTATCAAGGTAAGGACGGTACTTTATGGCTGGGCAGTAACGGATATGGCATTTATCAACGAAAAATCGATGCTCAAGGAAAAGAACAGTTTATCTCTTATAGCACAGCGCAAGGACTACCGAACAATAGTATTCGGGGAATACTGGAAGATAACAACGGTAACTTATGGATCAGTACCAATAATGGACTCTCCTGTTATCACCAGGCAGAGAATCGTTTCATTAACTATACCATACAGGATGGTCTGATTGACACACAGTTTTATTGGAACGCCTCATGTGGTTCTTCTCATGACTTACTCTATTTTGGCAGTGTAGGCGGATTGGTTGCAATCGAAAGTAATCGTCCGGCGATGTCTCTTCCAGCTGCCAAAGTACGTTTCACCCGCCTGCGGATAGGTAATGAAGAAATATCGCCGGGCAGCGAATACCTGTCGGAAGATATTGCCATAACGACGGAACTGAAACTGCATGAAAAAGAGAAATCTTTCTCACTCGAATTTGCAGCGCTCAACTTTGAGTCAAACAATACAGCCATATACAGTTATCGTCTGGTCGGTTTTGACGATAAATGGGTACAGGTTCCGGGCAACCGTCGTTTCGCCAGTTATACGAATTTACCTCCCGGTTCATATACTCTACAGGTCAGATACACTCCTGATGGTGAGAACGAGGGAGAAAACATAACGGAACTGAAGATTACGATTGTACCTTATTTCTATAAGACTGTATGGTTTATTCTATTCATCATCGTATTGTTATCTGTCAGTGTATGGCAATTCTATCAATGGCGCATCCGTAATCTGAAACGGCAGAAAGAATATCTGCACCGCACGGTAGAAGAACGTACTCATGAACTGGAACAGCAAAAGCATCTGTTAGAAAATCAAACGGATGAGCTGTCACGCCAAAACCAGATACTGATTCAGCAGAATGAGAAAATCACGAGGCAGAAGGCACAACTGATTCGTATGTCCCGTAAAGTGCAGGAATTGACGCTTGACAAGATTTCATTCTTTACGAATATTACTCACGAATTCCGTACACCGATTACCCTCATTATCGGTCCTATCGAACGTGCGTTGAAATTAAGCTACAATCCGCAAGTCATTGAGCAATTGAACTTCGTGGAACGCAATTCCAAATATCTATTGTCTCTCGTCAATCAGTTGATGGATTTCCGGAAGGTAGAGTCCGGCAAACTGGAGATTGTGAAGACTCGGGGAAATTTTCTGAAATTTATCGATTCACTGATCACTCCGTTTGAAGTATTCGCCCAAGAGCGGAACATTGTGCTCAAACGCTATTACCGGATGGAAATGCCGGAGATCTTGTACGATGAGGAAGCAATGCGTAAGGTGGTCACCAATCTGTTGAGTAACGCTATCAAGTTTACTCCTAACGGAGGAACTGTGTGTCTCTACCTATCTGCTCTTTTCGCCAAAGACAGTGAAAAAGAGACTCTGTATATTTGCGTCAAGGACAGTGGTTCGGGCATCCCTGAGGAAGACCTCAATCGGATTTTCAACCGTTTCTACCAGTCGCAGAATCAAGTGAAATATCCGGTATACGGACAAGCAGGAACAGGCATCGGTTTATACCTCTGCAAACGGATTGTTCAAATGCACGGCGGAGAGATCAAAGCATTCAATAACCGTCATGCGGGATGCTCTTTCCGCATCCTCCTCCCCTTGCAACGAAATGAAAGGAAAGACGAAAAGACAATCATTATTGATCACAACGATTCGTCCGCAATTCCTGTTCAGGATTCCGGCTCTCCAAAAGAGAAAGAGGCTTTAAGTATACTGGTTGTGGAGGATAATGCTGATATGCGGGGATATATCCGGTCTATTCTTCGTGAACAGTATCATGTACTGGAAGCTGCAAATGGCGAAGAAGCACTACATATACTTAATAGTAATCCAATAGACTTTATTATCAGTGATTTGATGATGCCTGTCATGGACGGAATCGAACTGTCCCGAAAGGTAAAGGAAACATTTGCCATTTCGCATATTCCTTTCCTGATGCTGACTGCCAAAACCTCACAAGAAGCCCGACTGGAAAGCTATCGTATGGGAGTGGACGAATATCTGCTGAAACCTTTTGATGAGACATTATTATTGACCCGTATTCAGAATATTCTGGAGAACCGGAAACGATATCAACGTAAATTTACGCTTGATATGGACGTGGACGTACTTAATATGGAAGAAGAATCCGGTGATAAGAAGTTCCTCAATCAAGTAATGGAAGTTATCAAAGAGAACTACAAGAACTCCTATTTTGAAGTCAGCGATTTTTGTGAAGCCGTCGGAGTAAGCAAAAGCCTGCTGAACAAAAAACTGCAAAACTTAATCGGTCAGTCCGCCGGACAGTTCATCCGGAATTACAGACTGAACATCGCACGGGAATTGATTCTGAAGAATCGGGAAACGAAGAATATGAATATAGCGGAAGTTGCCTACGAAGTAGGATTCAATGATCCCAAATATTTTACAAGATGCTTCACGAAACATTTCAATGTGACACCAAGCGCACTGCTGAATAACGAAGAATAACTGATATAAGGGTTGCTATTATGAAACAATGATAGCAGCCCTTCGTCTTAAAATGAGCTCATTTTAAGAGACATCCGTCCAAGATTATACTCAAAGTGTAAAAAAGACACTTATATAACCGTTTATCCACCTCGAAAATTCATTTGTCCACCTTTAATATACTCATCGGTTGTATTTTTGCGACACTACAACGAGTAGAATTATTGTTGAACCATTAATATCAATATCTATGAAGACAAGGAAATGGCCGTTACTACTTATGGCAATTCTTACCGTTCTCAGCATGAGTTCTTGTCAGGATTGGGGAGAAGCCGATCCACCGGCAGGAAATCAAAAACTTCCGGCAAAGCCGGATACCTCCGCTAAATTAATAGCTGAATTTACATTTGACGAAGATTTCAACTCTACTGCCACCGAAGGCGAAACACCTGTATCGGGGGAAGGTTTTGCATACAGTGCAGATCAAGAGATTCCGGAAATCGTACAAGATGATGAAAGAGAAAGTGGAGTTATGCACGCCAACGGCGGATACCTCCGCATTCCCAACCCTCTTATCGGTGCAGATATCCAGACAGGAGTCTCATTTAGTTTCTTCGTAAAATCTACTAAAACAGACCATACAGGCGCACTGATCTCATTCAGTGACGGAACAAACAAACTGTATTTCACAGCAAATGCTTTTTTGAGCTATACCGGCACAGGAGGCTATCTGGACGTAAATGATCCGGAAGTCAGTGTAACGAACGCAATGCCTTACGGGACATGGCATTATGTTGCCTTGACTTTCACAGAGAAAGGATACGCCATTTATATCGATGGCACCAAGAAATACGATACCAACAACCATGCCAGCATCAGTTCCGGAAAGACAAGGGCTGTGAGCGTAGGTGACTTCGATTATTCCAATATGATCGATTTATTGTCATCTGCGACCTATATATATTTAGGCTATGGTTCGGATACGGAAACAACCGAAGCCTATTATGATGATCTGAAGATCTGGACAAATACTTTCTCGGACAGCGATGCTCAGGGACCGAATATCGGTGGCGGAATACATGTGCCCGATCCTGTTTATAAAGCTACTTTCGAAACGACTACCGGACTACAGATCATTGGCGGTGGCAGCTTTGTTACAGATGATAATAGCGCCTTCGGAACCGTATTCAAGAATATCCCCGGAGGAATGCGTCAGAATTACTTGTTGCTTCCGGAAGATGTAATGTCACATTCTGCCGAAACGAAGGAAATGTCTATCGGTATGTGGGTGAATGCGAAGGATGCCGGAATCTCATCCACTTATATGTGGTCACCATTATTCAGTGCTCACGGGCAGGCACCGGGCATAGCAGGTACTGCCAATACAGACAACTGGCCTATGTTTGCATTGTATGTAAGAGGAACATTACAACTGAATAATGCCGGATGGTGCAACTTTGATGATGCACAGAATGTAAATGGTACCAATGCTCTATATCATGACGCCACTGACTGGTTAGCCGATCACGGGTGGCATTACTATACAGTAACTCTCACCGCTACTTCCGCCAAAGTATATATGGATGGCGAACTGAAGAACGAATGGCAGGTGGCAGGTACCGGAGATAATAATACAATTGAAGGTGCATTCATTTATGGTGCCAACTACAAATACATCACTTTAGGCGGAAATCAGGCGTTCGACTGGGGCGATCCCGATCCGGGATTCATGTTTGACGACTTCGCAGTCTATAACAAAGAATTGTCTCCGGAACAGATCAAACAGATTATGGAAGACAAGACTTTGGCTCTGCCTACTCCTGTCTACATCAATACCTTTGAAGAAGGAGCCGGAGATGCAAAAATCGTAGGTTCGGGCAAAATAGTTTCAGTGGAAGACAAAGGGTTCGGACAAATATTCCAGAATGTAGCCGGTTCTAAAGGCACTAATTATCTGATGTTGCCTCAAGATGCTCTTTCCCACTCCGTAGAATCTCAGGAAGTGAGTATCAGTGTATGGGTGAATGCCAAGAATGCAGGAGCATCGGACGATTATCGCTATTCTCCCCTATTCACGGCATACGGAAACGAGCCGTCGGCAGGATCAGAGAATATATGGCCATTGTTTGTCCTGCAATCCCGCGGACTTGCCCAAATAAACTGTAACGGATGGACAGACTTCACCGCCGCACAAAATGAGAAAGGTGTCAACACCGTTTATTGCTCGGAATATGCAGCAGATGGAATCGTTTGTGAGGAAGACTGGCTGAAGGATCATGAATGGCATCTTTACACAGCCGTTCTCACGTCTACCACCTGTAAAATCTACATTGACGGAGAAGTCGCCAACTCATGGACAGTATCGGGCAGCGGTGACGGCAATACCATCTCCGGAATATTCACCAACGGTGCAGACTTGAAATACATCTCATTGGGCGGAAACCAGGCATGGACATGGGCTGACCCTGATCCCGGATTTATGTTCGACGACATCGCTATCTACAACAAAGCACTGACAATCGATGAGATACAGGCTATTATGAAAAAGAAAAAGAATTAAACCTTAAAGTTTAGTATACATGAAGAATTTTATACTGATACTCTGCCTCGCCACATTCAGCCAATGGGTGTATGCGCAGAACAAGCAGATCACCGGACGGGTAGTTGATACCAAAGGTGAAGCCGCCATTGGTGCAAGCATACTTGAAAAAGGAACTACAAACGGAACCATTACCGACTTTGACGGTAACTTCAAACTGACGGTCGGACCGAAAGCCGTGTTACAAATCAGTTATATCGGCTATAAGACACAGGAAATTCCTGTAGCCAACAAGACGAAACTGAATATCACTATGGAGGAAGACACGGAAGTGCTGGATGAAGTCGTAGTGGTCGGATACGGTGCGCAGAAGAAAGAAAGTGTGGTAGGTGCCATCTCGCAGGTTTCTTCCAAAGAACTGTTGAAATCTCCGGCAGCCAATATTTCACAAGCGATTGCCGGTAAGATTTCGGGTGTAATCACTTCTCAGACTTCCGGTGCGCCGGGGTCTGATGATATGAAGATTTATATCCGTGGCCGTGCTTCTTTCGCAGGAGACAACCAACCATTGATTCTGGTAGACGGCGTAGAACGTGAGTTCTCACAGATTGCTCCGGATGATATCGAATCGATCTCTACGTTGAAAGATGCTTCCGCTACTGCCGTATATGGTGTACGTGGTGCAAACGGTGTTATGCTGATTACAACAAAGCGCGGTAAGGAACAGAAACCGACCGTCAGCCTGACCGCCAACTGGCAAATACAGTCCCCTACCCGCCAGGATACTTATCTGGATTCTTACAATTCGGTTGTATTGCTGGAAGAAGCGCTGGCTAACGACGGACTGCCTTCTCAATATTCGGCATCCGACATCGAAATGTATAAAAGAGCCTCAGCAGGACAACTCAGCGGAATCGATGCCCTCCTCTACCCGAATGTAGACTGGTATGACACCGTTTTGCGAAACAGTGCACCGGCACAACGCTACAATGTCAATATACAGGGCGGTACCAAACGTATGCGTTACTTTACTTCTGCCGAATATTATAACCAACAGGGATTGTTCAAGGAATTCAGTCAGGACGAATACGGAAACAAGTCGAACTCCAGCTTCAAGCGTTTCGCTTTCCGTGCCAATCTCGACTTCCTGATGACCAAAGACCTGACTCTTTCCGTCAACTTCGGGACACGTTTCGAAGAACGCAGAGGACCGAACTCGAATGAATCGAGAGACGGAACTTACAGTCAGGCATTTTATGAAATGAATCATACACCGGGATGGTTGTTTCCGGTATCCTATACCGTAGGTGAAGGTGAAGACCAGAAGACATTGTACAGCGGCAGCTCACAATACCAGAATAATATCGTGGCACGTTTTGCCAAAGCCGGTTTCTACCGCTCCACCAATACGATCAATGAAACAAATTTCATTGTGGATTATAAGATGGACTGGCTCACCAAAGGGCTGGCAGCAAAAGGTATGGTATCTTTCGACTACGACGCTTACTATATGCGTGCTTTCAATGCCGACTTTGCCACTTATGAACTGAATGACCGTAATAACTACAATTCAATAGACGCTTATACCCAGTTCAATACGGATACGGAACTTGCTTATCTGGGCAATGACCAGACTACCACTTATAAACTTTACATGGAATTCCAGTTGAACTGGGCACGAAAATTCGGCAAACATGACATTACCGCTATGGCACTGTACAACCAGAATGATTACCGTTATCAGGCAGACCTTGCCGAACGTTACCAAGGACTGGTAGGACGTGCCACATACGGCTACGATGACCGTTACCTGGCAGAAGTCAACTTCGGCTATAACGGTTCGGAAAACTTCATGCGAGGCAGACGCTTCGGTTTCTTCCCTTCTTTCTCCGTAGGATGGAGAATCAGCAACGAAGCTTTCATGAAAGGAACGGAGGACTGGCTGAACAATCTGAAGATCCGTGCATCCTATGGTGAAGTAGGTAACGATGTATACAAAGTGAATGGCGTAAAACAACGTTTCCTGTATCAGGCAGTGTGGACACAGATAGCCAACGACTATCACTTCGGAACAACCGGATATACCGGTATCTATGAAAGCCAGTACCCTAACTATGCAGTGACTTGGGAGCGTGCTCACAAATACAACCTGGGACTGGAATTTGGTTTATGGAACGGACTTCTGAACGGTAATATCGACGTATTCTACGAAAAGAGAAACGATATCCTGACTCCTTATCTCACCCGTCCGCAATGGGTTGGCGTCAATATGGCTGCCGGCAATCTGGGAGAAACCAACAACAAGGGTTTCGAAATCGAACTGAAACATGCGAACCATATCGGAAAGGACTTTACCTATAATGCAAGTCTGACTTTCTCACACGCCCGCAATGAAATCCGGAACATGGACGAACCCGCCACAAAGACAGCTTATCGCAAACAGGAAGGCCATCCGATCAACCAATACTTCGGTCTGGTGTGCGATGGTTTTGTAACCCAAGCCGACTTGAACAATCCCGATTTTCCGGTTTCTACTTTCGGCAATGTACAGGTAGGCGACCTGAAATACCGTGATATGAACGGAGACGGATTTATCGATAGCCGTGATGAAACATTTATCGGCTATAGCGATGTTCCCGAGAACACTTACGCCTTGTCTCTGGGATGCGAATACAAAGGCATCGGATTCAGCATCATGTTTCAGGGAGTAGATCATGTTTCCAGATATTATGATGCGGAAGCAATGTACGCTTTCGTGAATGGCGGTAAGGTAAAAGAACATCATCTGAACCGCTGGAATCCCAACCAGTCGGAAGCATACAACCTTACCCATGCCAGCTATCCGCTGCTCCATTATGACAGCTACGGCGACCATAACCAGCGTAAAAACTCGTTCTTCCTGAAAAACGGTAACTTCCTTCGTCTGAAGAATATCGAACTAAGCTACTCGCTTCCGGCCCGATGGATCAGAAAAGTAGCCATGAACGAATGCCGCGTCTATGTAAATGCAAACAATCTCATCACGTGGGATAAACTGGATGGTCTTTGCGATCCGGAAAGTGAAGGTTCCAACCGTTACCCGATTATGAAGACTGTGAACTTTGGTGTAAACATTAAATTCTAACAGATATAAGACATGAAAAAGACAATCATATATACCGCCTTTTGGTTGGCAACCGCCGGAATCGCCCTGACTTCCTGTGAAGATATATTCGGTGGTTTTCTGGACAAACAGCCCAGCAACGAACTGACAGAGGAAGAAGTATTCAGCCAATGGACTACCACCCGCGAGTTCCATTTCGATACTTACAACTTCCTGCGCCACGGTGCCTGCCGCATCAACAACTCATGGATGGATGCAGCTACCGACTTAGCCGAAACCAGCTACGCCAGCGGCGGCACGCGTACAAGTTTCAACATCGGCAACTATTATGCCAGCGGTGCCGCCACTGAACTCACCGGCACATGGGAACACTATTACCGGGGTATCCGCAAATGCAATATGCTATTAAAGAACATCGACGACGTGCCCAAAGCTACGGATGACTCGGAAGAAGCACACGCTACCTATGTGAAACAATACAAGGCGGAAGCTCATTTCCTCCGTGCTTATTTCTACTGGGAAATGTTTCTCCGCTACGGTCCCGTCCCTCTGGTTACAGATGTACTCGATCCGGACGGAGACTTGCTCAGCAACTATACCACCCGCCCTTCCTTGAAAGAATATGTAGTTGACTTCATTCTGAAAGAACTGAAAGATTGCGAAGAAGGATTGATGGATAAAGCCACTTCTGCCGAATCGGGCAACCCCGGACGTATCAGCCAGCCAATGGCACGTGCACTGTATTCACGTGTCATGCTCTACATGGCAAGCGACCGTTTCAGAAGTGAATCGGGTATCAGCTGGCAGCAAGCCGCCGATGCGGCGCAAAGCTTCATGACGGATTACGGAACACTCTACGGACTCTACACGACTGATACCGATCCGAAGACATGCTATACCAACGCCATCCTGAAGAACGCACATGACGAGAAAAATAATGAAACGATCTTCTGGCGTAATGATGTAGCTGTAGGATGGGGAGCGATCTATAACGATACGCCGGTAGGCGAAGGCGGCAACGGAGGTTTGTGCCCGTCACAGAATTTAGTGGATATGTACGATATGACAAACGGACAGTCTCCTTTCAGCAGTTATGATGAAACCGGCGCCCCTGTTTATAATGGAACAGCCACTCCAGCCATCAACAACGCCAGCGGATACAAGAGCAATGATCCTTACAGCAATCGTGATCCGCGTCTGGCGGCAACCGTGCTCTACAACGGTGTGAACTGGGGTAATGGCATAATTAATGTACTTAAAGGACAACGGGATAACCCGCAAGGAAATGCAAATGCAACGCCGACCGGATACTATACCCGCAAGTATATTCCGGAAGTGATCCTGAACAATAACCATACCGGCAGCAACTACCGTAACTGGATTATCATCCGCTATGCGGAAATCTTATTGAACTATGCAGAAGCCTTGAATGAAGCCGGCGGGTCACGTGCCGACGTACTGAATGCCATCCAGCCTCTCCGCGACCGTGTAGGGATGACTGCCAAACTCACAGACCGCAGCGATCTTCAGACCATTGCCGACCGCCGTAACTTCATCCGCAAGGAACGTACCGTCGAACTCGCTTTTGAAGATCATCGCGCATGGGACGTACGTCGCTGGAATGTAGCGGAAAAAGCATTGGCACGTCCTATCTACGGAATGGAGGTTACCAAGGAAAACGGAAAGTTTGTCTATACACGTAAAGTTGCCCAGAACCGGGTATTTACGGAGAAAATGTATCTCTACCCGATACCGGAAGGAGAAGTATGGAAAACGAATATCGAAAACAACCCGGGTTGGAACAATTAACTGAATGAATATGCAACCGATGAAATTAAATAACATACAGACAGGATTCAAAAGAATCCTGCTCACCGTAGCCACAGCTTTCATGCTGGGCAACGGATGGGCACAAGATGCTAAAGTCCTGAAAGGACGAATCGTAAATGCAGAGGGTGAACCTATCGCAGGTGCGGTGGTCAACGTAGCGGAAGCAAGCCGCATCGCACTCTCGGACAAGGACGGTTTCTTCACTTTGAAGAATGTAAAACCTGCCGACGAGCTTTATGTAAGCAGCGTAGGTTATCTGCCGGCAACAGCCATTGCCGACTTTGATGAGAACTTCAAAATTGTCATGGATGCCGACCTGGATGAATATGCTCATACGACTCCGCTTCCTTTCAACCGCAAACCCAAGAAGTTTGTGACAGAGTCCACCTCCATCGTCACCGGAGAAGAACTGGAAAAACATCCGGTAACCGTTTTGCAGAATGCGTTTACCTCCACTGTCACCGGTGTAGAGACGTATGAGGCGCAATCCGAACCGGGATGGAGTGAAACGGCTATGTATATCCGTGGCATCCGTACCATGAATGCCAGCGCACGCAGTCCGCTGATCATCGTTGACAATGTGGAACGTGACCTCTCATTCCTCGATGCCTACCCTATTGAATCGATTACGATATTGAAGGATGCCGCCGCCACCGCTATCTATGGAATGCGTGGAGCCAACGGCGCAGTACTCGTAACGACCAAACGCGGAGAAACCGGTAAGACTAAAATCAACTTCACACAAGAAGTCGGCTTCCAGACTATTGCCGGAATTCCCGAAAGCCAGAATTCTTATAACTATGCGCTGAGCCGTAATCAGGCACGATACCTGGACGGATTAAGTCCCGAATATTCCGATGAAGACCTGGAATACTACCGTCGTGTCTGCAACGGTGAGCAGTTGGAAGGAATGGCCAAATACAAATACTTCAATACGAACTGGCACGACACCATGCTGCGGGATGCAGCTCCGCAATACCGTACCAACCTGTCTGTCAGCGGCGGTAATGCACGTGCACGCTACTATGTCTCCTTCTCTTATCTCCGCCAGGAAGGTTTGTTCGACACCAAATGGACGGAATGGAACGAAGGCTACAGCACACAGGAAGTATTGAACCGCTACAACCTGCGTTCGAACATCGACATCGATGTAAACAAGTTCCTGAATGTATCGATGGACTTGGGCGGACGTATCGACAATATCTCCCAACCGGGCATTGACGTATGGAACCTCTTTACCTGGGGAGCCGGCGAAAATCTTCCGGTGTATCCCGTATTCTGCCCGAACGGTGAATTCTTTATGCCAACCAGCAGCGACAGTAAAAACGGTGCCGCACAAATCGCCGGACGTGGTGTGGAGCAGAACCGCCGCCGTAACCTCTATACAACCGTAACGGCTACCGGAAACCTGGATGCCCTCGTTCCCGGACTGAAAGCCAAGATGACGTTCAGTTTCGACTCTTACGAAACATTCCAGAAGGTGCAGCAAGCCGATGTCAATGTCTACTACTATAACTATATGGCTGATGTCAACGACCCGTCGGAATATACATACCAACGCATGAGAACGTACAAAGCATTGCCCAATGCCACCACTTCTCCACGTGACTATTACTATAATCTCAATATGAACAGCGGACTGGCATACGAACATACATTCGGCAAACATGCCGTCAATGCCCAGGCTTTTATCCGTACTTATCAGAATGTAGTACGCGGACAGGAATCATCCAACCGCTACCTCTCTTATAATGCACAGGCTACCTATGTATATAACAACCGGTATATCCTTTCCGGTAATATCTCCCGCATGGGCAGTGATAATTATGCCGACGGCGAACGCTTCGGAACATTCCCCGGCGGTTCCGTGGGATGGGTACTTTCCGAAGAATCATGGCTGAAGAACTCGTTCGTGAATCTCCTGAAACTCCGTGCTTCTTACGGACGGGCGGGACAAGCTGTGACAGGCGTCAGCCGCTACCCGTACCAAGGTACATTCACCGAAGGAGGCGGATATAATTTCGGTACTTCCCAATCTTACACGGAAGGTGTATATGAATCGACAGCCGGCAACAAGAACATCAAATGGGAAATCTCGGATATGGCAAACTTCGGCGTTGACTTCGACTTGTGGAACAAGAAAATCTACGGTTCTGTGGACTTCTTCAAGGAATGGCGTTCCAATATTCTGGTATCCCGTTCCACCGTGCCCGGCTTATTCGGTGTAAACGCTCCGCAAGACTCTTACGGCAAGGCCGAAACGAAAGGTTTTGAGATCACTTTAGGACATAGCAACCGGATCGGTGATTTTGAATACTATATCGACGGTATGCTGACTTTCAACACCAACAAAATCACCGAAATGGATGAACTGACTCCCGATTACGCTTATCAGGCAAGAACCGGCAACCGGATCGACCAAAGCCAGCTCCTGATCTGGAAACAATGGGCCAGTAATCCCGACCTGATTCCGGAGTCGTATGAAGATGCCGTTGCCAATCCTCAGAAATATCCGTGGAACGCTGCCGGTAAATACAAGCTCGGCAATGCCGTATTCCAGGATACGAACGGCGACCGTAAAATAGACAGCTACGACAAAGTACCGACCGGATACACGAATATTCCGGAATTAATCCCGACCATCCGTTTAGGTTTCAGTTGGAAAGGTTTCGACGCACGTGCCGTGCTGACGGCTTATCTGAACCGCACCGTTCCCTGTCGCGAGAATATGGACTATGGTTTCGGCTGGGGAGGTACTTCCACTCATGAAATCACCAACACATGGGGATATTATACCGATGATCCGACAGACCCGCGCAATATCAACGCCAAATATCCGCGTTTGTCTACTTCCTTCAGTGACCTCGACCGGAACTATCCTTACAATGAGTCTACCATTTGGGTAGTCAACGGAGACTTCCTTTCATTGCGCAATGTGGAAGTCGGCTACTCGCTTCCTGCACGATTGATTTCTAAAGTCAATATGACGAAATGCCGTCTTTACTTCAGCGGCTACAACCTGTGCAACTGGAGCCATCTGCCTAAAGGCTTTGATCCGGAAAACCCGACCAACTATATCTGGGCATATCCCAAGACACGTTCATTTACGTTCGGTGTGAATATCGGATTCTAATCATTCAATAAAACAGCAAAGAATTATGAAAAGAATATCAACTTATATAGTTACTCTGGTCCTCGCACTCGCAGGCAGTTCGTGCAGCGACTACCTCGACAAAGAGTACGATGCCTCCTTGTCTGAAAAGAAAGTGTTCAATAACCAGAACCTGACACGCGAGTTCCTCGCCAACATCTACACGAATCTGCCGGACGGACTGGCGCCACTGTCGGACGACCAGTTCACAGGTGCTTCACGTGACTGTATGACGGATAATGCAGTGACCTGCTGGGGACTTCATTATTATACAAAGATCGGCAGCGACGGATACACCGCCGGCGACCATCCCCTGCTGGGCTTCTGGAACACCGACTTATACGGGATTCGGAAATGTAATATGTTTCTGAAGAACGCCAAGGCATCCGTAGTAGGAAATACGGAGAAAGACGGCGACGACAACCGCCTTTACGACCGTTACTGCGCAGAAGCCAGACTGCTTCGCGCTATCTTCCATTTCGACTTAATCTGCTGGTTCGGCGCTGCCCCTGTCATTGCGGAAGATGAATCCGGCGAACCGATCATCTTCGACTTGTCCGATCCTTCGGCAATGAACATGTTCCGTACTCCCGCTGCCGAAGCACTTGAATGGGTAGCCGACCAATGCGACCAGATCAAAAACCAGCTCCCTTTCCGCTACAGCGATGAAGCATCCAACTGGGGACGTGTCAACGGAGCCGCCGCTTATGCTTTAAAGGCAAGAGCCCTGCTCTACCGTGCTTCCAAACTGAACAATCCGGACGGCAACACCGCATACTGGGCGAATGCGGCGCAGGCAGCAGCCGACTTCATCACTCAGAATAACAAGCAAAGTTACCCTTACCGACTGTACAATACGGGAAATCCGGAGAATGACTATTACGAATGTTTCACGACCAATCCGGTATACAACAATGAAATTATCCTTGCACGCTCCGTATGGAATACCAATCAGGTAGAAAAAGTATTCCTGCCGGTAGGCTTTACCGGTTCTTTCTCCGGAAACGGACGTACCAACCCGACACAGAATCTGGTGGACGCTTACGAAATGAGCAACGGCAAACGGATCGATGAGAACGGCAGTACCTACGATGCCGCCAATCCGTATAAAGACCGTGACCCGCGTCTGGCACAAACCATCTTCTATCAAGGCATGATGTGGGGACGTGCCGACAAAGAAGAAAGACGTGCCATCGACGTACGCTACAACTCGGATGCGGACAAAGGAGTGGATTACACCTCAGCCATGGGAGGCACCTACACCGGATACTATCTGAAAAAGTTCGTGAATAACATATCCTGCAAAGAACCGGCCACCTATCCTCACGCATGGATGATTTTCCGTTATGGCGAAATTCTGCTGAATGCCGCCGAAGCCTATAATGAAGCGGAAGGTCCTGCCAAGGCATACAGTTACATCAATGAGGTACGCGCCCGTGCCGGTATGCCGGCCTACGCAGATATGTCGCAAAGTGAACTCCGCGAACGTATCCGCAACGAAAGACGCATCGAACTGGCTTTCGAAGATCATCGTTTCTTCGATGTACGCCGCTGGAAACTATATGACAATGTAACCTCTACGGGAGAAACCGGAAAGCCCCGTTACAACCAGTTGCTGAATCTTTATGGAGTGAAAGTCACCGGCAGCGCAGATACTCCCTCCTATACCTTCGGACTGGCAGAAACGGTCAATTCACGCACGTTTGTCAATCCCAAGAGTTACTACTTCCCGATACCTGCCAACGAAGTGAAACGGGCACCCAATCTGGGACAGAATCCGGGATGGGACACCGGAAGCGCTTCTAACGAATAAACATCAAAACAATCTAAAAAAAGAAAGACTGAGATATGAAATACTTAAAGACCATCTATCTTCTACTCTGTTGCACGCTCGCTCTGGCAGCGTGCAGCGACGACGATGAAAACTCCGCATCAGGAGCTTTAAGCATCACAACGCCGGCATATACGAATGTGGGGTATAACAAAGCAACCTTATCCGCCAATATCAGCGGAACGGAAGGAGTGAATATCGTCAAACGGGGATTCTGCTACGCCACGGCATCCCATCCGGACATTTATGACACGACCTCCGAAGTCAGAGGATCGGAAATCAGTACGACCCTGACCGGCCTGACTCCACAAACAAGGTACTACGTAAGAGCTTTTGTCACCCTTTACAACGAAGAGCCCAGATACTCGGAGGAAACTTCTTTCACGACTCCCGCCGAGACACTGAGCGATGAACTGGCAGCGTACGAAGCGCCTACATATGTAGACGACTACACAAGTTTCTCAGCCTGGAGCAACCGTTATGACTGGAACCTTGCCAACGTACACGATCCTACGGTAATGAAAGCCGATGACGGATATTACTATATGTATCAGACAGACGCTTCTTACGGCAACGCGCACAGCGGAAACGGACACTTCCACGCACGGCGTTCCAAAGACCTCGTAAACTGGGAGTACCTGGGAGCAACCATGAGTGAAACGCCCCCGACATGGATCAAAGAAAAGCTGAATGCCTACCGTCAGGAGATGGGACTGGAACCGATTGACAATCCGTCTTACGGATACTGGGCACCTGTTGCACGAAAAGTATCGAACGGAAAATACCGTATGTATTATTCCATCGTAATCACGAACTACATCCAAACCGGAAAACCGGAAATTGAGAACAACGGCAACTTTGACGGTTCATGGACCGAACGCGCGTTTATCGGACTGATGGAAACTTCCGATCCGGCAAGTAATATATGGGAAGACAAAGGATTCGTTGTCTGCTCTGCCAGCGATAAGGGAAAGACGGATTATGGGCGCAGCAGCATCAATGACTGGGAAGGGTATTTTAAAATCAATGCGATCGACCCTACTTATATAATAACGGAAAATGGCGAACACTGGCTGATCTATGGTTCATGGCACAGCGGTATCGCTGCCCTACAGGTAAATCCGGAAGACGGCAAACCGCTGAATGCTTTGGGAAATCCCTGGGACATCACAGGGGAAGACAATTCGGGTTATGGAAAGATAATCGCCACACGTGGCACCAGCCGCTGGCAGGCATCCGAAGGTCCCGAAGTGATCTATCGTGACGGTTATTACTATCTGTTCCTGGCTTACGGTTCACTGTCGGTAGAATATAATACACGTGTCTGCCGTTCCAGAAACATCGACGGCCCTTATGTAGACATACACGGAAATTCCGCTATGGGAAGCGCGCAACTATATCCGATACTGACTGCTCCTTACCGGTTCGACAACAGCTACGGCTGGGTAGGAATTTCCCATTGCGGCATCTTCGATGACGGAGCCGGCAACTGGTTCTATACTTCACAAGGACGTTTCCCTGTGAACGTAGGCGGCAATGAATACTCCAACGCCATCATGATGGGACATGTACGCAGCATCCGCTGGGATGCCAACGGCTGGCCTCTCGTTATGCCCGAACGTTACGGAGCCGTTCCGCAAGCGCCTATCACGGAAAATGAAATAGCCGGAGACTGGGAACATCTGGCATTGACCACCAGTACGGGCACCCAACGAACGTCCGAAACGATGACTTATGATCTCGGTACGCATAAGATAACTTCCGGCAGCTGGAAAAATGCTACATGGACATTTGATGCAGCGACTCAAACCATCACGACAAGCGCCGGAGTAGTACTCTATCTGCAACGTGAAGTCGACTGGGAAGCCAGTCCGCGGACACATACGATTGTGTATGCGGCCCAGGGTAATCAAAAGACATATTGGGGGAAGAAACTCCAATAACCCTCTATAGAAAAATAAATATGTGTTTTGCTGTCACCGTCACAAAGCAGAGCATAACTCACTTATAATGAAGAAGTAAAGCAGTGACAGCAACTAGTGACAGCACTGTGATGGCAATTTTTGCTGTCACAGTGCTGCTATATCTACCGGACTTTGCCGACAGGTCATGCGTAGGTCCATTCGTTTCCATATGCCGGAACCAACGGTTCCAAGCGGATGAAACTCTAGTTTCAAGCAGAGGAAACTTTAGTTTCAAACTGAAGAAACTTTGGTTTCAAGCCGATGAAACTTTAGTTCCGAGCGGCAGAAACATTTTGTTTCAACGGTTGGAACTGATATTGGAACTACATGTTAACTATTGATGCTGCATTAGATATGCTTCAATGGCTGGTGCGGTGGCATCTTTAAGCAATACAGTCTTGTCTTTATCCAACAGATATAGAGTCGGGATAGCCTTTAAGTCATAGACCTGTTCTTCTTTGATAGTGAACTTCTTGTCATATCCGTTAATCCATTCGTTGGGAAATTCGCTCAGATGCTTTTTCCACTCGTCCAGTTCCTCATCGGGGTAGATGGAGAGAAGTACCAACTTCTTTTCCTGTAAAAGCTGGTTGATGATGGGAGCGTTTTTCAGACCTTCTATGGTTTCTGTGCATGCCTGACAGCCGGGGTTATTGATAAATAACAGAAGATATTCCGCTTTCAACTGATATAATGAACCTTGTGCTCCGGAGGCCAGGGTATAAGTGAAGTTGAGCGCTTTGGTTCCGATACGATTTTTCTGAGCCAGCTTAAGACGGGCCTGGGGACGTATCTTCTCTGTTTCGTTCAATACAGGAGAGGCTATCATTGCTTCCAGTACCGGTATATAAAATTCTTCGTTGCGCATGGGGGAGTTGGGATCATACAGATACTTGTCTGCCAGGTCGGTGATATATGTAAACACCTTCTTGTCCACATTGGTCCGGTCGATTACATTGCGCATGGCTTGTTGGGCTGTTTCAAGCGGTACGTGGTTCAGCAAGTCGCAATAATCTGCCCACGCTTGTTCCGTTACTTCCGGATGGTGGATATAGTTGGTGTCGGCAAAGTTTACATTGTCCCAATAATGCTTGGCCAGAAAGTCGGCCCGTTGTTCCGGTGCTGTCATCATTTGCGGGATGGCGGGCATCTTAATAGCCTTAATGGTATCTTGCGGTGTTTCGCTTTTGTTTTGACTTGAAGCATTCCCGTTTTTACAGGCGCCAAGAAGAAGGCACAGAATGAGTATAAGGCTTATGTTTGTTTTCATGACAATTGGTTGGTTTAAACTTACTTTCGAAAGCAAAGGTATGAAAACTATGTGAAAAAACATACCGATATTCCGGTAAGTTTTGAAAACTGGATATGCGGCTTCGTATTTTTTATCGATACAGCCGACTTTGTGTGAATAGGGCTAAATAATCTCTTCCCTTCGGGTGGAATCTGCATCGAATTTGTTATCTTTGCCCGTAGCATTGGTTATTTTTTAATAAAAGCTGATATGAACGCACCTGTTAAAACGCTCCGTAAGCTCCCGATAGGGATACAAAGTTTCGAATTTCTTCGCTCGGAAGGATATCTTTATGTCGATAAAACAGAACTGGTCTATCGTCTCGTAACGAAAGGGAAGCCTTATTTCCTCAGTCGTCCCCGGCGTTTCGGGAAGAGCCTGTTGCTTTCCACGCTTGAAGCTTATTTCAAGGGGAAGAAAGAACTTTTCGAAGGACTCGCTATCGAGAAATTGGAGCAGAACTGGTTCGAATACCCGGTGTTGCACCTAAGCTTGAATGCTGAGAAATATGACAGTAGGGAACGATTGGAAGGAATGCTTGAACTGCAACTGGAAAGTTGGGAAGAGATGTATGGAGTAGATAAAGGCACAATGACCTACTCCGGACGCTTCATTACCATTATCCGACGTGCATACGAACAGACCGGACGCCGTGTGGTCGTACTCGTAGACGAATATGACAAACCCATGCTTCAGACATTCGATAAACCTGATTTGCAAGAAGACTTCCGTAAAACGCTGACCGCTTTCTATACTGTACTCAAAGATGCTGACCCTTATCTTCAGTTTGTCTTTATCACCGGAGTAACGAAGTTTGCGCAGATGGGCATTTTCAGCACGCTTAACCAGTTGAATGATATCAGCTTCGACCTTGAGTACAACACCCTTTGCGGCATGACACGTACGGAAATCGAAACCGTTTTTGTACCTGAATTGCAAGAACTAGCTCTCCAGGCTGAAACAAATTATGACGAAGCTATAGAGCAACTCACCCGCCAGTATGACGGTTACCGCTTCACTCCTGAGAAAGGATTTACTCCCATGTTCAATCCTTTCAGTGTGCTCAATGCCCTTGCTAAGTCGCGTTTCGGTGACTATTGGTTTGCCAGCGGAACGCCTACTTTTCTGGTAGAGATCCTAAAGAAGACAAATTTTGACCTTCGCGAATTGGACGGTATTGAAGTCTCTTCTGCTTCATTGAGTGACGACAGGGCGAATATCTCCAATCCTGTTCCGATGATTTATCAAAGCGGATACCTGACTATAAAGTCGTTCGACCAACGTTTTCGTACATATACGCTGGGGTTTCCTAACGAAGAGGTGAAATATGGTTTCCTCAATTTTGTCGCCCCTTTCTATACTCCTGTCGCATCCACCGATACCACCTTTTATATCGGGAAATTTGTGCATGAACTGGAAACGGGCGAAACGGAAGCTTTCCTCACTCGTCTGTCCTGTTTCTTCGCCGATTTTCCTTACGAACTGAACGAGAAAACTGAACGTCATTATCAAGTTGTATTCTATCTCGTCTTCAAACTCATGGGGCAATTCACGCAAGCGGAAGTCCGTACCGCTATCGGTCGTGCCGACGCAGTAGTAAAGACTGCGGACTACATCTATGTGTTCGAATTTAAACTCACCGGCACCGCCGAAGAAGCTCTGAAGCAGATTGATGAAAAAGGTTACCTTTTGCCCTACACCGTGGATGGCAGGCGACTGGTGAAAGTCGGTGTGTCTTTTGATGCCGCGAAACGGAATCTGGGAGAGTGGCTGATTGTTTGACTGCACTGTGAATAAAGAAAAACCAAGCTGTTTATTTCTCTTTCGCCAGCGTGAAGACAAATTCCAGTCCGCCGCCTTGATTATTCTTGGCAGAAATGTTTCCTCCGTGGATGATGACGGCATTCTTTACGATGGCAAGCCCTAAACCGGTTCCGCCGAGTTTGCGTGAACGCCCTTTGTCCACCCGGTAGAAACGTTCGAAAAGGCGGTTCAGATGTTCCGGAGAGACACCGATGCCCGTATCTGCGAAGCTGAAATAATAGTAGTTCTCATCTTCACGGAAACAGTTGATGTTTATCTGAATATTGGTTCCGGCGTATGCGATGGCATTGTCCATCAGGTTGCGGAAGATGGAGTAGAGCAGGGAGTAATTGCCTTTGATCTGGATACCCTTCTTTAGTGAATCCACGATGCTGATGTGCTTTTCTTCCAGTTCCAGAGAAACTTCATTGATGATGTTTCCTACCAGTACGCTGATGTCTACCCGTTCCATGTCTATCATGTTGGCGGCTTCGTCCATGCGGGTCAGTACGGATATGTCGCGTAGCAGCCGGCTGAGGCGGTTGCTCTGTGCGTAACACCGTTCGAGGAACGTATTTATCTTGTCACGTGAGATATTCTCGTTGTTGACAATCGTTTCCAGATAACCTTGGATACTGCTTACGGGAGTTTTCAGTTCATGGGCAATGTTCTGGGTTAATTGGCGCTTCAGACGTACCTGCTCTTCTTCCTGCGTGACGTCATTGATCGAAATCTCGAAGCTGGCATCCTGAAAGATGATACATTCCACGATAAAGGTGCGTCCGTTTTTGTTGATTGTGACGGACATACGCTTTTCGTCTTTTCCCCGCGAGCGTTGCTGCTGGTTCTTGTTGATGAAATGAATGATGTCTTTCAGTTCGCTGATGGCGAATACTTCCTCTGTCGTTTCCAGGTTAGAGTCCGAAATCAGGTTACTGTATTGAGTAAAGAGGTTGTTGACCAGAATCTCTTTTTTGTCTTTGGTGAATATGCCCAGCCCTTCATGCGAAATCTGAAGATGGGTAATCAGTTTCTCGCGTTCGATGTAGAGTGCCTCTTTCGTTTCGTGCAGACGCTTGTATATCTGGATGATGTGCTGCGAAATCTCTCCCAGCTCATTATGCGGAAAAGCGGACTGCATCGCCATCTCTATCGGTTCGTTACGGTCTGCACGCATGGCAAACTCGCGGAGCTGGCTGATAGAGGTTCCCAGTTTGTTGGTGAATTTGTAGAAGATCACCATGAGCAACAGCGACACAATGACCGTAAACCATAAGTAATGCGGGTCTGCCTGCAGATTATTGATGAGGCTTACATTATATGGCAGTGCCGAGCGGATGATATAATCTCCGTAGCGGGTTGCCGAATAGAAATACGGTAGCCCGGTGGTCTCCGAGGTGCGGCGTACGTCAAAACCGGTTCCGTCTTTCAAGGCTTTCTGAACTTCGGGGCGGTTGAGATGGTTCTCCAGTTGCTGGTCGGTAGTCTGATAACTGTCATAGATCACATTTCCCTGCAAGTCGATCAGTGTGACGCGCAAGTCCTCCAATGCGTGGTCGCGGATATACTTTTCAGTCGTTTCTTCGATGGCGGGATTACTGTTCAGCCGTTCGTACAAGCGGCTGTTATAGTTCTGGAGCTGTGTGTTGAGTAACTCGACTTTATATTCTCTTTCGCGTTGATACTGGTAGGCGATGAAACAAAAGGCAAATACCAGAAACAGCGAGATCACCGAAAGGAATAACTTCCGGCTGAAAGAGAGGAAATGTTTTTGCTTGACAGGTAGATTCATACTTCTTGATTATTCGGCTTCAAAGCAGTATCCGTATCCCAGGCGGGTAACGATGCACTTGCCATATTCGCCAATTTTCTTCCGTAAACGGGTGATATTCACATCAATGGTACGATCGAGTACGTATACTTCGTCGCTCCAGATGCGTGCCAGAATGTCTTCACGGGAGAAGACGCGTCCTTTGTTCTGCACCAGCAGAAGCAGTATTTCAAATTCTTTCTTCGTCAACTGCACTTCTTCGTCATCTATGCTTACCTTCTTCTTGGTGATGTCGATCACGAGTGACTGGTAAGTCAGGCGTTCGGGCGCCTTTTCCGTCTCCATCGTGGCGGTACGCCTCAGTACGGCTTTCACACGGGCGATCACTTCGCGCAGGGAGAAAGGCTTGGAGATATAATCGTCCGCTCCCAGATTGAAGCCTGTTACAGTATCGTTTTCGGTATCTTTGGCTGTGATGAAGATGATGGGCACTCTGGCTGTTTTCTTGTCTTTCTTCAGCATGTTTGCCATCTTGAAACCGGAGATTTCCCCCATCATCACGTCCAGAAGAATCAGGTGGTAACTGCTGATATCCATCTTCAGAGCCTCTTCGGCGGAGTTGGCGGTATCCACTTCATAACCTTCGTTTTCAAGATTGAATTTCAGAATCTCACAGAGGTCTTCTTCATCGTCGACAACTAAAATACGGTAATCGTTCATATGATATATGTATTAATGTGATATGACAAAGTTAAGCTTTTTTTTATTTCGGGACAAAGATGAGAAGACTTTGTTACGGGCGGATGAAACAAATATTACAATCGTATTACATTCCGCTGAATGCGGGCATCGGGATGATATTTGAAAGTTTTTATGGGATATGCGAGGAAAAACCGTCTGTTATTTGTTATCTTTGTGTAGCGATAGGATAATAAATACACAGTTTGCAGATCATGATAAAAATAGACTTGAAACGATATAGACGCGAAGTGGTAGGAGGGGTGATTGTACTGCTTCTTCTCATCGGGGGAATCTCCGTTTTTAAATATACTTCTTTTAATTCCGGCTTTGAGATCGTAGACGATTTGGGAGGAAATATCTTTCCGTCGGCCATCCTGTCGGTAGCCACTACGGACGCGCAGGTGATTACTCCTTCAGATTCTACCTGTCTCGGAAATCCGAAATCGTGCATCGCCGTTCGGGTGAAGTCAAGGACTGCTTACAGCCGGGTGCGGATAGAGGTTGCCGAAACCCCTTTCTTTTCCCGTTCCGTGTCGGAATTTGTGCTGAACAAGCCGAGGACGGAATATACTATTTATCCCGATATCATCTGGAATTACGAGGCACTGAAGAATAACGCACAGGCGGAACCGGTGAGCGTAGCCGTAAAAGTGGAGATGAACGGGAAAGACTTGGGACAACGGGTACGTACGTTTTCGGTGCGTAGCGTCAATGAATGCCTGTTGGGTTATGTGGCGAACGGGACGAAGTTTTACGATACCAGTATCTTTTTTGCCGCATACGTCAACGAAGAGAATCCGATGATCGACCAGCTGCTTCGTGAAGCGCTGAATACCCGCATCGTGAATCGTTTCCTGGGCTACCAGAGCACGGCCAAAGGTGCGGTAGACAAGCAGGTGTACGCACTTTGGAACATCTTACAGAAACGTAAGTTCCGCTACAGTTCCGTATCCAATACGAGCCTTTCGAGCAATGTCGTTTTCTCGCAACGCGTCCGCACCTTTGACGATGCGCTGGAATCGTCGCAGATCAACTGTGTGGACGGCAGCGTACTGTTCGCTTCGCTCCTTCGGGCTATCAATATCGAACCGATACTGGTACGTACACCGGGGCATATGTTCGTAGGATACTACACCGACAACTCTCATAAGGACATGAACTTCCTCGAAACGACGATGATCGGTGATGTAGACCTCGACGACTTCTTCCCGGATGAACAACTGGACTCTACCATGGTCGGCAAATCGCAGAACGAAATGTCACTCCTCACTTTCGAGAAATCCAAACAGTACGCCAACAAAAAGTACAAAGACAATGAAGCAGGCATCCATTCCGGAAAGCTGAACTATATGTTTCTGGAGATTTCCAAAGAAGTACGGAGGAAAATACAGCCGATAGGAAAGTGAAATTCATTTTTAATTCGTATTTTTGCCCAAGTAATCATTTAATGAAAAAGGATGCAAGGCAAGAAATTTATCTCCCCCGGAGCATGGTTTTCGATGAATTATCCGTCGGACTGGAACGAGTTTGAAGATGGCGAAGGCTCTTTTCTTTTCTATAACCCCGATGTATGGACGGGCAACTTTCGTATATCAGCTTTTAAAGGCAACGCCTCATACGGTAAAGATGCCATCCGTCAGGAACTGAAAGAAAACGATTCGGCTTCATTGGTGAAAATCGGTACATGGGACTGTGCCTACAGTAAAGAAATGTTTCAGGAAGAGGGCACTTATTATACTTCTCACCTGTGGATAACAGGAACCGGCAATATCGCTTTTGAATGTTCTTTCACCGTACCCAAAGGCGGAAGCGCCAAGGAAGCGGAAGAGGTCATCGCTACACTGGAAGCCCGCAAGGAAGGCGAGAAATATCCCGCAGAACTGATTCCCGTCCGCCTATCGGAAATCTATCAGATCAATGAAGGCTACGAGTGGGTAGTATCTACCGTCAAACAGGAACTCAAAAAAGACTTTCAGGGAGTGGAAGAGGACTTGGAGAAGATTCAGCAAGTGATAGACAGCGGTAAGATCAGCCCCAAGAAGAAAGATGAATGGCTCGCCATCGGTATAACGGTATGCGCGATTCTGACTAACGAAGTGGAAGGCATGGAGTGGAAAACCTTGATTGACGGCAATCGGGAAGTCCCCGTACTCGAATACCAAGGCCGGACTATCGACCCGATGAAAATCGCATGGAGCAAAGTTAAGGCCGGCCAACCCTGCAACATTGCCGAAGCATATCAATCGGCAATCGATCATCACTAAATCACGAACCAGCTAATCACTAAATTACGTGGCAGTACCTTATTTACAAGTAGACAACCTGACCAAGTCCTTCGGCGACTTGGTTCTTTTTGAAAATATATCTTTTGGCATTGCCGAGGGGCAACGCGTCGGATTAATCGCCAAGAACGGCAGCGGAAAAACAACCTTACTGAATATCATCACCGGAAAAGAAGGGTATGACAGCGGAAACATCGTCTTCCGCCGTGACCTTCGTGTGGATTATCTGGAACAAGACCCGCAGTATCCCGAAGAACTGACCGTTCTCGAAGCCTGTTTCCATCACGGCAACAGCACCGTCGAACTGATTAAAGAGTACGAACGATGTATGGAAACCGAAGGGCATCCGGGACTGGAAGACCTCTTGGCACGCATGGACCAGGAGAAAGCATGGGAATATGAGCAGAAAGCCAAGCAAATTCTGTCCCAACTGAAAATCCGTAACTTTGACCAGCAGGTGAAGCAACTTTCCGGCGGACAGCTGAAACGTGTAGCCTTAGCCAACGCCCTGATCACCGAACCGGATTTGCTGATTCTCGATGAGCCTACCAACCATCTGGACCTGGACATGACCGAATGGTTGGAAGACTACCTGCGTCGCACCAACCTGAGCCTGCTGATGGTGACGCACGACCGTTATTTCCTCGATCGTGTCTGCTCGGAGATTATCGAAATTGACAATCAGCAGATTTATCAATATAAAGGTAACTACAGCTATTATCTGGAGAAACGTCAGGAACGCATCGAGGCTAAAAGCGTGGAAATAGAACGTGCCAACAATCTCTATCGTACGGAACTCGACTGGATGCGCCGGATGCCGCAGGCACGCGGACACAAAGCCCGATACCGTGAAGATGCCTTCTATGAACTGGAGAAGGTTGCCAAGCAACGTTTCAACAATGACAACGTAAAACTGGAAGTAAAGGCCTCTTATATCGGAAGCAAGATATTCGAAGCCGATCATCTGTTCAAGAGCTACGGCGACCTGAAGATTTTGGATGATTTTTCCTATATCTTTGCCCGTTACGAGAAGATGGGAATTGTAGGAAACAACGGAACGGGTAAATCTACTTTTATCAAAATATTGATGGGACAGGTCAAACCCGACAGCGGAATGGTGGATGTGGGCGAAACTGTCCGTTTCGGCTATTACTCGCAGGACGGCCTTCAGTTCGACGAACAAATGAAGGTGATTGATGTCGTGCAGGATATAGCTGAAGTGATCGAACTGGGGAATGGAAAGAAACTGACGGCTTCGCAATTCCTGCAGCATTTCCTGTTTACTCCCGAAACGCAGCATAGCTATGTCTATAAACTGAGTGGGGGAGAGCGCCGCCGCCTTTACCTGTGCACGGTGCTGATGCGCAATCCCAACTTCCTCGTGCTCGATGAGCCTACCAACGACCTGGACATCATCACTCTGAATGTGCTCGAAGAGTATCTGCAGAACTTCAAGGGCTGTGTCATAGTCGTTTCCCACGACCGCTACTTTATGGATAAGGTAGTAGACCATCTGATGGTATTCAACGGACAGGGAGATATCCGTGACTTCCCCGGAAACTATAGCGATTACCGTGACTGGAAAGAAGCCAAGGCACAGAAAGAAAAGGAAGCGGAAAAGCCGCAGGAAGAGAAGACCGCCCGTGTCCGTCTGAACGATAAGCGGAAAATGAGCTTCAAGGAAAAGCGTGAGTTCGAACAACTGGAAAAAGAAATAGCGGAACTGGAAGCGGAGAAGGCACAGATTGAAGAACTGCTTTGCAGCGGAACGCTTTCTGTAGACGAACTGACTGAAAAGTCGAAACGTCTGCCCGAAGTGAATGATCTGATTGACGAAAAGACCATGCGCTGGCTGGAACTGAGCGAGATAGAAGGCTGACATGAATCTGAACGGAAAGAAACTGTAATAACTGAAACAACCTGATAATAACCGAAATAACATAGACCGATATGACAAACCTGACCAATTACCATAGTCACTGCTTATATTGTGACGGACGAGCTAATATGGAAGATTTTATCCGTTTTGCCATTAGTGAAGGCTTTTCTTCTTATGGTATTTCTTCTCACGCTCCTCTGCCATTTTCTACAGCATGGACGATGGAGTGGGACCGGATGGATGATTACCTTTCCGAATTTTCTCGTCTGAAGGGGAAATATGCCGATAAAATAGAGCTTGCCATCGGACTCGAAATAGACTATCTGAATGAAGAGAGCCATCCCGCTATCCCTCGTTTTCAGGAATTGCCGCTCGATTATCGGATTGGTTCTGTGCACATGCTCTATTCTCCGCAGGGCAAAGTCGTGGATATCGATACCCCTGCCGATATATTCCGTCAATTGATAGATACGCATTTTGAAGGTGATCTCGATTACGTTGTCCACCTTTATTATAAGAATCTGCTCCGTATGGTCGAGCTGGGAGGTTTTGATATCCTTGGTCATGCAGATAAGATGCACTATAATGCCTCTTGCTATCGTCCGGGATTATTGGACGAACCGTGGTATGATGCGTTGGTTCGCGATTATTTTGCAGAAATAGCCCGTCATGGATATATCGTTGAAATTAATACCAAGTCTTATCATGATTTGGGAACTTTCTATCCGAACGAACGCTATTTCCCTTTATTGAAAGAATTGGGTATTCGGGTACAGGTGAATAGTGATGCCCATTATCCGGAACGGATTAATAACAGTCGTGCCGAAGCATTGGCAGCCTTGAAGAAAGTCGGCTTTGACACAGTAGTGGAGTGGCACGGCGGACAGTGGAAAGATATGCCTCTGTTACAATAAAACAGAGCTTCTGTTTATAATAAATGCAGGCTCCGTCAACTGCTGACAGAGCCTGCATTTATCTATAACAGAGCCTCTGTTTCGATCCCCTATTCCGTCCTTTTGCAGGCATTCGATAACAGGAACTCATTCAAAGCTTCTTCATAATTCCCATGAATCATAATATGATGATTGCCTAGCGGGTTTTTCAGGAAATAATCCGCTGGAGTATTCATGCGGATACGCACCTGCGTGCGGCACATATTGATATAATTCGTATTCTCGGTTAGAGTTCCGGTAGACAGGTAATACTCATCCAGACATTCGCCTCCGCATTTTACGATAGTCACGTCACCTGTCGGGAGCAGTCCTTGAATGGCGATACCTTTCTCTGTCTCAAAATGATTGCGGATAATATATCTTTCCGTCTGTTTGAGTCCTATAGTGCAATGTGCCAGTATTAATTCATTGGTTCGCGTATTGATGGTGGATGGATTTGCCATGAATCCTTCTTTTCCTGTCAGCGCCTTAACTGCCAGAAGAGTGAAGATAGACTGGAGATCTCCCTCACAGCCTGCCATGATACCGTCATCATTCAGCAATGACAATGCCAGACAGCCGGTCGTATCAATTTGATCGATCAGTTTGAAGCAGCTTAATGTCAGTGCTTCCAGCTTCTCTTCTTTGCAAATTCTCTTGATGGCCCTGTATAATCGCATCGCTTTGATTAAATCCTCAGGAGTTCCCTCGCGGCAGGCAAGCGCCTGCGAAGCAACGGCGGCGCAGGACGCGCCTACCTGATCATCAGTGATTTGTTTAAAATGTTCATAAACCCTTTCCAGCGGAATATCTATATATTCGATTCCCCAGCGGCGCTTTGCCAGAAGATAATCCACATTGCTGGCAACCAGCCACGAAGAAGGAGTACCGATGACTCCGATACGCTTGCCGAACAAAGAACGCTGCGCGCGGAAATTATTATATAGTATATGTACACGTTGAATAATAGACGGTAATTCTCCATGAAGAATTTCACTCTTCATTCCCCTTCCACGGAGCCATGTAGATATTTCCAATGCCGCAGCAAGTGAGTTCTGCATGCCATCGGCCAATAAAATGGCGGGGCGGGGAAGACGTTCGAAGTGCTGGATGACCAGTCTTTCCACACCTCCGGTAGCGATAAAAATGATTTTGAAATCATCACTGCCCAACTTATCCATATCTTGATAATCGATGAGTTTGACAGTGTAATATTTTTCAAGTTCACTCAGAATTGCTTCGTGCGAATTGCGCAGCGAGGCTTGTTTGTGAAGTATTGAAGCAAATGAGATAAGGTGTATGGTCATTATGATATTGTTTTAAGTTTTCCGTATTACAAATGTATAGCTTTCTTTTCATTTTTCCACTACGTTTTTACCCTTGATAAGGATTTTAAAGTTTTTATGTCTCTGTATTCAAATTATTGCGTACATTTGCAGTTCCAAATTAAAAAAGTAAATAGTAATTAGTAATTTGTAGTTAAAATTATGCCAACCATATCCATTCGCGGAAACGAGATGCCTGCATCTCCTATCAGAAAACTGGCTCCTTTGGCAGACGCTGCCAAGCAACGGGGAGTCCATGTGTTTCACCTGAATATCGGACAGCCTGACCTGCCCACTCCTCAGGCCGCGATTGACGCGATACGCAACATCGACCGTAAAGTGCTGGAATATAGCCCCAGTGCCGGAAACAGAAGCTATCGCGAGAAACTTGTGGGATATTATGCAAAGTTCAACATCAACCTGACGGCTGACGATATAATCATTACATCGGGAGGTTCGGAAGCGGTACTTTTTTCCTTCCTTTCCTGCCTGAATCCGGGAGATGAAATCATTGTTCCGGAACCTGCATACGCCAACTACATGGCATTTGCCATCTCTGCCGGAGCAAAGATCCGTACGATTGCAACGACCATTGAAGAAGGTTTCTCCCTGCCGAAAGTAGAGAAATTCGAAGAACTGATCAATGAACGTACCAAGGCTATCCTGATTTGTAATCCGAACAACCCGACCGGTTATCTGTATACACGTCGGGAAATGAATCAGATCCGTGACCTGGTGAAGAAGTACGACCTCTTCCTCTTCTCTGACGAAGTATATCGTGAATTTATTTATACCGGCTCTCCTTATATCTCTGCCTGTCATCTGGAAGGTATCGAGAATAATGTAGTGCTGATCGATTCAGTTTCCAAGCGTTATTCGGAGTGCGGAATCCGTATCGGTGCATTGATTACCAAGAACAAAGAGATACGTGACGCTGTTATGAAATTCTGCCAGGCTCGTTTGAGTCCTCCTTTGATCGGACAGATTGCCGCTGAGGCTTCTTTGGATGCTCCGGAAGAATATTCGCGTGAGACGTATGATGAATACGTAGAACGGCGTAAATGCTTGATTGATGGATTGAACCGTATTCCGGGCGTTTATTCTCCGATTCCGATGGGGGCTTTCTATACCGTAGCCAAACTCCCCGTAGACGACTCGGACAAGTTCTGTGCATGGTGTCTTTCTGACTTTGAATACGAAGGCCAGACCGTATTTATGGCACCGGCTTCCGGTTTCTATACTACTCCGGGCTCCGGCATCAATGAAGTGCGTATCGCCTACGTATTGAAGAAAGAAGATTTGACCCGTGCGCTTTTCATCCTGCAAAAGGCGTTGGAGGCGTATCCGGGAAGAACGGAATAGGTATTAAGTAATAAGTATTAAGTAATAGGTAATAACCGTAGACGCTGATTGGCGTATGATGTATTATAAGGTTGATAATTATATCATAAGGTGATGTCTTAATGCTTAATATAATACTTAATCCCTAATCCCTGATCTCTAAATAAGCTACGGCTATTACTTATTACCTAATACTTAATACCTATTAAAGAATTGTCGTTATCTCTTTTTATAGCCCGTCGTATTTATCGCGAGAGCGATGGTGGAAAACAGGTTTCACGTCCTGCGGTCCTCATTGCTATGGCTGGTATTGCCATAGGGTTGGCTGTTATGATTATTGCGGTGGCGGTAGTCATAGGGTTTAAAAGTGAGGTAAGGAATAAAGTCATCGGATTCGGGTCGCACATTCAGATAGCGAATCTGGATGTGGTCAATTCTTATGAGACTCATCCGATTGCGGTGGGGGACAGTATGATGACTGCTCTTTCCGGTTATCCCCAAGTAAGCCATGTGCAACGTTATTCTACCAAGCCGGGGATGATAAAAACGGATGATGCTTTTCAGGGAATGGTACTGAAAGGTGTCGGACCGGAGTTTGATCCGAGTTTTATGCAGGAGTATCTGGTGGAAGGGGAGATTCCTGCGTTCAGCGATTCGGCTTCCAGTAATCAGGTACTTATCTCCAAGGCGCTGGCTACTAAAATGAAGCTGAAGCTGGGAGATAAGATATATACCTATTATATTCAGGATAATATCCGTGCCCGGCGCTTGACGATTGCAGGCATCTATCAGACCAATTTCTCGGAGTATGATAATCTGTTTCTGCTGACTGACCTTTATTTGGTGAACCGTCTGAATGGCTGGGAACCGGAGCAGGTGAGCGGAGTGGAGCTGCAGGTGCGCGACTATGATAAACTGGAAGATATCACTTACGAGATAGCCGTTGATACGGATAGCCAGCGTGATAAGTTTGGAGGCGTGTATTATGTACGCAATATAGAGCAACTGAATCCCCAGATATTTGAATGGCTCAATCTGCTTGATCTGAATGTATGGGTAATCCTTTTCCTGATGATAGGAGTTGCCGGCTTTACCATGATTTCCGGTTTGCTGATTATTATCATAGAACGCACCAATATGATCGGAATACTGAAAGCGCTGGGAGCCGATAATTTTACGATTCGCAAGACTTTCCTTTGGTTTGCCGTCTTTCTCATCGGCAAGGGGATGCTTTGGGGCAATGCGATTGGACTGGCATTCTGTTTTATCCAGTCCCAATTCGGAATATTTAAGCTCGATCCGGAGAATTATTATGTTGATACGGTATCGGTTTCTTTCAATGTCTGGTTCTTCCTTTTGATCAATGCAGGTACGTTGCTGGCATCGGTTCTGATGCTGATCGGACCTTCTTACTTGATAACGAAGATCAATCCTGCAAGCTCCATGCGGTACGAGTAATCTTCTCTTTTTCTTTTCTTTTTTTGCTGCAAAAATAATTTAGACCGTAGCGTGATGTAGAGTGAATAATATGTCTATATTTGCGCCCGATTTACTTAATATCCTCTTGTAGGTTTAATTTTTAACCATTATGAATAATGTGTTAATTCTGTTGGATAATCCGGATGACTGGAAGCCGTATTGTGAGACGAAAAGTATCCTGACTGTTTCCGACTATCTGAAGAACAAGCCGGTTGAAAAAGACCGGAAGTTAGTTATTAATCTTAGCAATGATTACAGCTATAACTCCGAAGGGTATTACTGTTCGTTGCTTGCCCAGACGAGAGGACAACGGGTGATTCCCGATGTTGACATCATCAACAAACTGGAGACGGGGACAGGAATCCGCATGGACCGAAGTCTGCAGGCGTTGTGTTATCAATGGATTCAGAAGAACGGGATCAAAAGTGATATCTGGTATCTGAATATCTATTTCGGGAAATGCCGTGAGAAAGGGCTGGAAAGAGTGGCCCGCTTCATTTTCGAGAACTATCCCTGCCCTTTGTTGAGAGTCGCTCTGAACACTCATCCCAAGAATCAGATTGAAAGTATTCAGTTCTTGCCTTTGAACCGGTTGGATGATGAGGAACAGGACTTCTTTGCCAATACGCTGGATAACTTTAATAAGAAAATATGGCGTGCGCCTAAGTCGGCAAAAGCTCCCAGATATAGTTTGGCGGTACTGATCGATCCGAAAGAGAAATTCCCGCCCAGTAACAAAGGGGCTTTGCATAAACTCTCCGAGGTGGCCAAGAAGATGAATATCCACGTTGAAATGATTACAGAGGATGATGCGATGCGTCTGTTGGAATTTGATGCGCTGTTTATCCGGACAACGACATCGCTGAATCATTATACATTCCATTTGTCACAGTTGGCCGCCCAGAATGGGATGGTCGTCATTGATGATCCGTTGTCTATCATTCGGTGTACCAATAAGGTTTATCTGAAAGAACTTTTTGAGAAAGAAAGGATTCCGGCACCGAAGTCTACGTTGATTTTTCAGTCCAATGAGAACTCGTTCGAGCAGATCAGTGAGCAGGTTGGTGCTCCTTTCATCCTGAAGATACCGGACGGTTCCTATTCCATTGGCATGAAAAAGGTGTCCAATGAAGAAGAACTGAAAACAAGTCTTGAACTTCTTTTCGAGAAGTCGGCTATCTTGTTGGCGCAGGCATTTACGCCTACGGAGTTTGACTGGCGTGTCGGTCTGCTGAACGGAGTACCTTTGTATGCCTGCAAGTATTATATGGCAAAAGGTCATTGGCAGATTTACTGCCATTATGATTCGGGCAGGAGCCGCTGCGGACTGGTGGATACGATTCCTATCTATCAGGTGCCGCGTGTGGTACTGGATACGGCGATAAAGGCTGCCAATCTCATCGGAAAAGGCTTGTATGGAGTGGATTTGAAGATGGTCGATGATAAGGCTTACGTGATTGAAATCAACGATAATCCGAGTATCGACCATGAACTGGAAGATGCGATTATCGGTGACGAAATGTATTACCGTCTGTTGAATCACTTTGAGCAGGCGCTGGAAATGAAACATTATTAATGATGGAACCAACGATACACCTCCGTCAGGCAAAAGTGGGAGACATTCCTGCCATTCTGGAGATAGAGCAGGAATGTTTTCAGGAAGATAGTTTTTCGAGAGAACAGTTTGTTTATCTGATCTGCCGTTCAAAGGGCACCTTTTATGTGGTGGTGGAACAGGAGCGGATGATCGCCTATGTCTCATTATTGTTTCATGCGGGAACCCGTTATCTGCGGATATATTCGATAGCCGTCCATCCGGACTGCAGAGGAAGGAAGCTGGGACAGTTGCTCATGGAGCGGACGATTGAGACAGCTTTTGACTGTAGGGCGGTAAAGATTACGCTCGAAGTAAAAGAGTCGAATACGCCTGCCATCAAGCTATATATGAAAAATGGCTTTATTCCCGTGGGAGTAAAGCCAAACTATTATCATGATGGTTCGGATGCGATTTATATGCAGCGGCACATGTAATCAGCAGTTGCCTATCTTCTCATAAAGTCCCCTTTCCTGCGTAAGGAGCGGTAAAGTTTGAATTTGAGCGACTGGATGGGCTGGAGGATATCGAAAACCGGCAGGGAGAAATAATATTTCCTGTCTCCGCCCATTTCTTTGGCTGTCCGATTAATGATGATTGCCTGTACGGTATAGCGGAACAGCCAGATCAGTAATGCAATTCCGGCAGCCAGCCAATGGTTGTTGAGGATGCCGAATACAAGACCCGCGATGCAGGCAGCGTAAAACAGCAGACGGGAGAAAGTCTCGAATCCTAACAAATAGCGCTGTACACCGTGATAAAAGCGTGCGGTTGCCATATAGCTTATCTTTTCTTCTTTCCATTCTTTGTAGCTGTATACCGGTTGTATCCGCATAGTTGCATTGATATCCGTTTCTACGCGTGTGTTGGATGGGGTGGCTATCTGGTTGATGAATAAATCATCTTCCCCGCGTTGCAGGTTCAGATAAGTGGAATAGCCTTTTCTCTGGAAGAATAATTCTTTCCGGTAAGCCATATTGCGGCCGATGCCCATGTATGGCTTTCCTGCCAATGCAAAGCATAAATAACGCAGAGACTGGAATAACGTGTCAAAGGCTACCCGTTTGTGCAGCCATCCTTTGGTCCGGTCGTAACCGCTGTATCCCAGCACTACCTGAGTCTGTGAAGTGAAGTTACGTGCCATTAGTCTGAGCCAATCCTTGCTTGCAGGCATACAGTTTGTTTCTGTAAATACCAGCCAGTCGTGTTTGCTGGCCTTGATGCCCAATGTCAGGGCAAGTTTCTTATGACTGATGTAGCGTGCGCTGTCGGGAGTGAAGCTGTGATAGAGGTGAGGATATTTCTCTTCCATAAATCCCAGTACATCCTCTGTCTCATCCGTAGAAGCATCGTTGATAACAATCACTTCGAACTGCGGATAGTCTTGTTCGAGAATGGCAGGTAAGATTTTACGTAGGTTATCAGCTTCGTTGCGTGCACAAAGAATCACGGAAAGCGGAGGCATCTCTTGTGTGAAATGCACTGCTTCTTTGCGTACAGCCTTATTGCGGGCATGTATCCGATTGTACAAGCCGAAATAATAAATGAGCTGAATGATAAAAAGAATACCTGCCGCCGATAAAAGAATCAGTTCGACAGTATTGAATGTAAATGCTTCCATTGGATATAAGTGTCGTTTTTACGACTGCAAAAGTACGCATTTTTTTGGTAGCTCCGTCATCTCGCAGGAAGGTTATTTCGTAAATCCAGATATTCTTTCTTGAACATGTCGACGAATAGAAAGAATAATGAAAGCAGCAACGGACCGAAGATGACTCCCATAAATCCGAACAACGGCAAACCGATAACGACTCCGAATATCGTAATCAGCGGATGGGTATCCGCCATTTTCTTCTGCAGGATGAATCGGATCAGGTTATCCGACTGAGATATGACTATTCCACCGTATGCGGCGAGTCCGATAGCGTTGAACCAGTCTCCGGTTACGGCAAGATAGGCAGCTACGGGAAACCATATCAAGGCAGTTCCTACCATTGGAATGATGGTGGCGAAGCAGGTCAGGAATCCCAATACCAGGACATTGGGTGCTCCGAAGATAAGATACCCTATCATGGCGACCCCTCCTTGAATAATGGCTAACAGAGGTATGCCGATGGCATTGGAACGTACAATCATATTGATTTCGTGAATTACTTCCTGTGTATTCGCTTCATTGAACGGGAGAATGTCATTCACATAAGCTTCCATCTTTTTTCCTCCTATCAGCATAAAGTATAGTACGAATACCATGACAAACAGATTGATGGCAAGGCTGCTGATGCTTTCCATTATTATTTGTCCGATGCGGGGTAGGATGGAGACAATGAATGACAAGGTATCTTTTCCCAGCACATCATAACCCGTTTTTTCTTTGATAAACTCTGCCACCTGCTGCATCGGGGCAATGAATGTTTGCGGGTCCAGATTGATGTCCTGAAGTTGGTTTACCAGTAGCCAGATTGTCAGTCCGAGCGGAACCAAAAATACCATAACCGTCTCTGCCGTAATCAGCAATGCGGCAACACTGCGTTTCAGTTTCCACTTTTCCGTCAGGTGCGTCATTTGTGTGCGTACCAAAATATAAATAGTGAGTGCTCCCAGCAATCCTCCCAAAAAAGGAGTGATCTGACGGAAGATGATGATTCCCATAAATAGTATGATGACGATGAGGGAATATTTCCAGTATTGTTCTTTGATGCTCATATTATGTATTTAGATATTCTGCTTTATAAACAAAAGAACAGTGGAAAAAGTTTGAATGTCCGGTATGAGGTTTACGTATGTTGTTTTTAAGGGAGCTCAATATGAAAAACCGTTTTTCCGGCTCTGCTTTCTTTGATAGCCAAATGCCCTTCGTGGCGGCGGATAATTTCTTTGCACAGGCTTAGTCCGATGCCTGTACCTTCTGATTTAGTCGTAAAAAAGGGGATGAATACTTTGTCCATAATTTCGGGAGGAATACCGGGACCATTGTCGGTGATGTCTATGACTATATGTTCGTCTTGTTCTGCTTGCAGGGAAAGCTCTCCATGCGGATGCCCCTCCAATGCCTGCATGGCGTTTTTCAACAGATTGAGAAACACTTGTGACAGTTGCTTTTCGTCTCCTTCGGTCATCATCGGTTCGGGGGAGCACCGGAGTGTAAAGGAGATATTGTTTTCTTGAAAATTGGTTTGAAGCAGTTCCTCCAGATTGTGTAATAAGTCGGATAGGGAAAAGAGACGCTTTTCGGGCTGCGGAAGATAGGACAGATGCCGGAAAGATTCGGTAAATTCCATCAGCCGTTCGCTTTGCGCCTGAATAATGTGAAGCCCGCGGATTCCTTTCTCGCTGATTTCCGGATAGGAAGCCAGTGTCTGAGACAGTGAGATAATGGGAGCGATCGTGTTCATGATCTCATGAGTCAGGACATGACTGAGTTTGCTCCATGATTCACTTTCGTTTTCGTTGAGCCGGTCGTCAATGTCTTGTATGGAAAGCAAGGTGATTGTTTCGTCTTGTAGTTTCATCTGACTTTGGGAGAGGCTGAGCCTTTTTCTGTTCTTCTCATTCTGCAGGATATTTTCCAGTTGGGAATATAGAGTCAGTGATTCGATGTTTAGTAAGGTCAACGCTGTGTTGTTGACGAAGATTATTTTCTTGGAGTTGTTCCAGGCTATGATTCCGTTGGGTACTTTCTCCAGCAGAGACCGGTAGAAATGTTCCTGTTTCTGGTAGTCCATTTTGGTTTGTGCCAATAGGGCGTTGATCCGGTTCAGTGAACGGTTCAGCTGTTGTTGCTCTTCGTTTATTCCTTGCTCGGGGTAGCTGAATGTATTATCTCTGTCCTCGATGGCATCAAAGAAAAGCCGGAGTTTCCGGTTGATGTTATTGAGATAAGTGACTATTCCGCCGATTTGAAACAAGGAGCAGATGATTAGTAACGTACCGATGATGATGCCACGTTGGGAGATGATGAGCCACAGCCCTGTTCCCGAAGTTGCGAGGATGAGCAGGATACGAAGCAATATGGTCCAATAGATATGTCGGCTGAATATCATCTTGTTCAGGGTTTGAATCGTTTCAGTTTATTATAGAGAGTTTGTCGGCTGATGCCTAATTGTTCGGCGGCGGCTGTCAGATTTCCATTGTTTTGGAGGATTGCTGTTTCGATGGCTTGCCGTTCTACTTCCTCCAGATTGGGGACGACGCTTGCCGTCTGAGGTTTCCAGCTTTGCTTTACCAGAATATCTTTGGGGCGTATCACGTTGCCTTCGCATAAGATCACCGCTTTTTCGATGGCGTGTTGCAGTTCGCGGATATTGCCCGGCCAGTGATAGGAGCGTAGTTTCTCAATCGTTTGCTCGTGCATCCGTATGTCCGGCCGTTGATATTTGGAAGTAAAACGACGGAGGAAAGTATCTATGAATAATAGGATATCGTCTCCCCGTTCCCTTAAAGGAGGGATTTCCAGATGAATGGTGTTGATACGGTAGAACAAATCTTCCCGAAACAGTCCTTGCTTTACCATTTCCGGAATATCTTTATTGGTAGCAGAGATCAGCCGGATATCAACGGGAATCACTTTGTTACTTCCGATTCGGGTGACATTCCGGTTCTGTAGTACAGTCAATAGTTTGGCTTGCAGTGCAATGGAAAGGTTTCCGATTTCGTCCATAAAGAGGGAACTGCCGTTGGCCGCTTCGAATTTTCCCGGACGACTTTCGTATGCGTCGGTAAACGCTCCGCGTTCGTGTCCGAACAGTTCACTTTCGAAGAGTGATTCACTGATAGCGCCCATATCAATGCCAAGCATTTGACGGGAATTTCGGGGAGATAAACGATGTATCTCTTTGGCTAACATCTCTTTTCCTGTTCCGTTCTCTCCTGTGATCAGGATGTTGGCGTCGGTTTTGGCTACTTTCGTGACCACTTTAATCAACTGGAGCATTGCGGGAGAGTGGCCGATCAACATTTCCGGTTTGCTCGGTTTCTCGGTATCCCCCTGTTTGCCGGTTGCCTTTGAAGCGCTTTTGGCTTTGCTGTTGTTACTTTTATAAGCCTCCTTTATCTTCCGAATCAGAATCTGATTATCCCAAGGTTTGAGTAAAAAATCAGTAGCCCCGTTTTTTAGTGCTTTTACCGCCAATTCAACGTCTCCGTAAGCAGTCAGCATAACCACCGGTAAAGATGGGCGGATTTCGTGGATTTGTTTTAACCAGTACAGTCCTTCATTGCCATTGTTTATGCCGGCAGAGAAATTCATGTCAAGGATAACGACGTCGATAGAGGTGGTAGTCAGTAACGTGGTGATTTGATTGGGATTGGCGGTGGTGCGAACTGTACCGAACTCATTTTCGAGCAGTAACTCCAGTGAAGCTAACACGCTTTTATTATCATCTACTATTAAAATAGTTCCGTTTTCCATATCTAAGATTGGGGGTATCTATCAGGTTGAACCATGCTTTAAGTTTGGGGGTAAAGATATTCGTTTTTGCTTTCCTCTGCAAGCGAGTGTCCAATAATTAGACGTTTTCGGGCATATTTACTGCAAGGCTTACTTAAATGCCCGAAAATTGCTCCCGAAGAATATGAAATAATGGATAACGTCCAAAAGTTGGACGTTGCGGTGTGTAATAATTGGACGGATGCAATGCAATCGTATTGGTCATTTAGTTAATAATCAATTACTTAAAAATTGTGGCATCCTATTTGCCTTCTAATCATCGTAACACACAATCGCATATATTATAAAGAATGAAAAACTTTTTCTTTTTGTCCTTATTCTTATTACCGCATTTTGTGCAGGCCCAGTCCGGCATGACTTTGGATGAGTGCATTCGTCTGGCATGGAAGCAGAATCCTTCTGTGTGGAACAGTGTGATAGATATAAAGGAGGCACGGGCAGATTATATGGCTGCTGTCGGTGCTTTTCTTCCCCGTGCAGCGGTTAATGCAGAAACAGGGAAACGCTTTGGGCGTTCTATCGATCCGGATACGAACGGATATACCAACGAAACTTTTGAAGAAGGGACTGTGGGGCTTGATATGACTCTTTCTCTTTTTGAAGGCTTTTCACGCATTCATCAGGTACGCTTCCGGAAGATGAATAAGGAACGTAGCGAATGGGCACTGAAAAATAAGCAGAATGAACTGGCATATCAAGTGACGGATGCTTATTATAAACTGATTCTGGAGAGAAAACTGCTGAATCTTGCTTTAGAACAAAGCCGGTTGAGTGAGCGGTATCTGAAACAAACCGAAGCCTTTGTTGAGTTGGGATTGAAATCCGCTTCCGATTTGCAGGAAGTCAAGGCCCGCAGAGAAGGGGATATCTATCGTTATAAATCTCGTGAGAATACTTGCCGGTTGGCCTTATTGCATCTGGAACAGCTAATGAATTTCCAACCCGGTGATACACTCGTTATTCAGGATACTATTGTGGAAGCGAATCAGTTGCCCTTGCTTTCTGTTCCGTCTACGGAAACACTTTATGCCCAATCACTGGAAATACTTCCCGTCATGCGTATGATTGATTTGAAACGAAAGGCTGCCCGTAAAGAGTATGCGATGGCTGGCGGAACTTTTTCTCCTTCTGTCTATGCCCGCTTTACGGTTGGTTCCAATTTTTACAATACGGTTTTTTCTGCCAGACAGTTGCGGGACAATATAGGAAAATATGTCGGCATCGGTATTTCGTTTCCTTTGCTGAGCGGATTGGAACGTCTGACTCATCAACGGAAGCAGAAACTAAACCTGTATCGCCTGAAGAATGAAGAAGAACTGGAAAAGCAGCAGCTATATACCGATATAGAGCAAACACTTCTTTCCCTGCATGCGGGATTTAGTGAACATCAACAGGCATTGCAACAGCTTGACGCAGAAGCTCTCGTACTGAAAGAGTCCGAACGTAAATGGGAGGAAGGGCTCATTTCCGTCTTTCAGCTGATGGAAGCCCGTAACCGTTTTATCGCCGCCAAGGCAGAACTGGTTCGTGTACGCCTGCAAGTGGAAATGATGAGGAAACTGGAGAAATACTATCGGGAGGGGACTTTCCTGTAAAACGGAGTCTGTGCCATCGGATCAATCATTTAATAACAACCCTATTTTGAATATACCTTTATGGATACACCTGTTGAACGCAAACCCGGCATAAATCGCAAACACCTTTATACGATCGGTGGTGTGGCGCTGGGAATCGCTGTCATTTTATATTTTGTTTTTAGAGATACGGCTTCCTCCATGACAGTTGAGAAAGACCGTCTCACGATTGCTACCGTCAGGCAAGCGGAGTTCAATGATTATATCCGTGTGATCGGGCAAGTGATGCCCAGCCGGATTATCTATATGGATGCCATAGAAGGCGGTCGTGTGGAAGAACGTCTGAAAGAAGAAGGAGCTATGGTGAAAGCGGGCGATGTGATTCTGCGTCTCAGCAACCCGTTGCTGAATATCGGAATCATGCAGAGTGAGGCAGACCTTGCCTATCAGGAAAATGAATTGCGCAATACCCGCATCAGTATGGAGCAGGAGCGTCTGCAACTGAAACAGGAACGCATAGGCTTGAATAAAGAACTTACATTGAAAAAACGCCGTTATGAACAATACAGACGTTTGGTGGAGGAGCAACTGATTGCCCGCGAGGATTTCCGTCAGGCAGAGGAGGAGTATGAAGCTGCCAAAGAACAACTGGCGGTCATTGACGAACGTATCCGTCAGGACAATATTTTCCGTGAAAGCCAGATCAGCAGTCTGGACGAGAACATACGCAACATGAAACGCAGTCTTACGTTGGTCCGTGAGCGCTTGGAAAACCTGAAGATTAAAGCTCCGATTGACGGACAGGTAGGAAACTTGAACGCGCAGGTCGGACAGTCCATTTCCGCAGGAGAACATATCGGCCAGATTATTACTCCGGACCTCAAAGTACAGGCACAGATAGACGAGCATTATGTGGAGCGTGTACTTCCCGGACTTCCTGCCGACTTTACCCGTGACGGAGGAACCTATAAACTGGAAGTAACCAAACCTTATCCGGAAGTGAAAGAAGGGCAGTTCCGTACTGACCTGGCTTTCATTTCGGAGCGGCCGGAGAATATACGTGCCGGACAAACTTATCATATCAACCTTCAGTTAGGAGACCCGGCACAAGCGATCCTTGTTCCCCGTGGCGGATTCTTTCAAATTACCGGAGGGCGGTGGATGTATATTGTCGATGAAAGTGGTAAATTTGCCACGCGGCGTCCTGTGAAGATCGGGCGCCAGAATCCACAGTATTATGAGGTGACGGAAGGTTTGTCTTCGGGTGAGAAAGTAATCATATCCGGTTATGAGTTGTTCGGAGACAATGAGAAACTAATACTAAAATAAATAAAAAGAATCACCATGATTAAAACAGAAAAACTGTCTATGCTTTTCACTACGGAAGAGGTGCAGACGAAAGCATTGAACGAAGTCACCTTACACGTAGAACAAGGAGAATTTGTCGCTATAATGGGACCTTCCGGATGCGGCAAGTCAACGTTGCTGAATATTTTGGGCACGTTGGATTCTCCCACTTCCGGCTCTTATTTCTTTGAAGGGAAACAGGTGGATAAAATGAACGAGAACCAGCTGACTGCCCTTCGGAAGAATAATCTGGGCTTTATCTTCCAGAGTTTCAACCTGATTGACGAACTGACGGTATACGAAAATGTGGAACTCCCGCTTGTCTATATGGGGATTAAGACTGCCCAACGCAAAGAGAAAGTGAACAAAGTGCTGGAGAAAGTAAATCTGCTACATCGTGCCAACCATTATCCTCAACAGTTGTCGGGCGGACAACAGCAACGTGTGGCCATTGTCCGTGCGGTAGTGACGGACTGTAAGTTGTTGCTGGCTGACGAACCGACCGGAAATCTGGATTCGGTGAATGGCGTGGAAGTGATGGAGCTGTTGAGCGAACTGAACCGCCAGGGGACTACGATTATCATTGTCACCCACTCTCAAAGGGATGCGACGTATGCGCATCGGATTATCCGGTTGTTGGACGGACAGATTGTATCCGAAAACATCAACCGTCCGTTAGAAAAAAGTACGTCCTCTAAAAACGAAGCTGTATGATAGGAAATTATTGGAATAGTGCCTATCGGAATCTGATGAAGCGGAAGAAGTTCAGCTTCATTAATGTGTTTGGACTGGCGATCGGCATGGCATCGGCGTTACTGATTCTGACGTATGTAACTTTTGAGTTCAGTTTTGACAAGATGCACACGAAATATCCCCATATTTACCGTGTGCAAAGTACATTCCGCGAAGGGGAGGTGCTGACCGATAACTGGGCAAGCAGCTCTTTCGGATACGGCTCGGCAATGAAAGAGAATCTTGCGGGAATTGAAGATTATACCCGAATCGGCTCTCTGCTCCAACCTGAACAGATTGTGAAGTATGGTGAGTTGACGCTGCGGGAAAACCAGATAGCTTATGCCGATCCGGGCTTTTTCCGTCTTTTCGATTTCGAGCTTCTGAAAGGTGATAAAAAGACCAGCCTTTCGATGCCGGGACAAGTCGTAATCACCGAGCGCATTGCCCGCAAATATTTCAAAGAGGAAGACCCTGTCGGAAAGATTCTTATCTTTACCGGTCCCTATTATAAGATATCGTGTGAAGTGACCGGAGTCATGGAGGAAATGCCTTCCAATTCCCATATACATTATAACTTCCTGATTTCGTATACATCTTTGCCCAAGTTTATACATGAATACTGGTATAAGCATGAAGCATATACGTATGTTCTGCTCGATTCGCCGGAGAGGGAAGCGGAAATAGAAAGAGAGTTTCCCGTCATGGCGGAAAAGTACAAGACGGAGGAAGCGTTGAAAAACAAAACATGGGGAGTCGATTTGGTTCCTCTGGCAGATATACATCTCACTCCGCAATTGGGTTATGAAATGGAGACAAAAGGAAATCGTTCTGCCATGATTGCACTTGTCTTTGCAGCCATTGCCATTCTGGCTATTGCCTGGATAAACTATATCAATCTGACAGTAGCCCGTTCGATGGAGCGTGCCAGGGAAGTCGGAGTGCGTCGGGTAGTGGGTGCTTTCCGTAAGCAGTTGATTCATCAGTTCCTGTTCGAAGCGCTGGTTATGAATCTGATTGCTTTCATATTGGCGGTAGGGCTGATAGAGCTGATTCTTCCGTACTTTAATCAACTGGTGGGACGTACGGTCACTTTCTCCGTTTGGCTGATGGATTATTGGTGGGTGCTGCTGGCTCTTGTTTTTATCGCAGGGATATTCCTTTCCGGATATTATCCGGCATTGGCTTTGCTGAACCGTAAACCGATTACCCTGTTGAAAGGAAAGTTTTTGCATAGCAAGTCCGGAGAACGGACTCGTCAGGTGTTGGTTATCATTCAATATACGGCCTCTATGATACTGCTTTGTGGAACATTGATCGTGTTTGCACAGCTGAATTTTATGCGCAGCCAATCATTAGGGGTGAAAACCGACCAGACATTAGTCATTAAATTTCCCGGACGTACAGACGGCCTGAATGTGAAACTGGAAGCGATGAAGAAAGCGATAATGCGGTTGCCACTGGTGCATAGTGTCGCAGCTTCCGGTGCTGTGCCGGGCGAGGAGGTGGCTACTTTCCTTTCCAATCGCCGTACCAATGACGCTTTGAAGCAGAACCGGCTTTATGAGATGCTGGCCTGCGATCCGGATTATATAGAGGCATATGGTTTGCAAGTGATAGCCGGACGGGGCTTTTCAGAAGAGTACGGAGACGATGTAGATAAACTGGTGATTAATGAGACGGCCGTACGCAATCTGGGCTTTGCTTCCAATGATGAGGCGATAGGAGAGTTGGTAACAGTAGAATGTACCGATGCTCCGATGCAGATTATCGGAGTGGTCAAAGATTATCATCAGCAGGCGTTGAGTAAGAATTATACTCCTATTATGCTGATTCATAAAGATAAGATAGACTGGTTGCCACAACGCTATATTTCTATCGTAATGACTTCCGGCAATCCACGCGAACTGGTATCGCAGGTACAGGAAATATGGAATCGGTACTTTGCTGATTCCAGTTTCGATTATTTTTTCCTCGATCAGTTCTTCGACCATCAGTATCGTCAGGATGAAGTATTCGGGGTGATGATAGGTTCTTTCACCGGATTAGCGATATTCATATCCTGTCTGGGACTTTGGGTATTGGTGATGTTTTCCTGTTCCACCCGTACGAAAGAGATGGGTATACGTAAAGTCTTGGGAGCTTCCCGCTGGAATCTTTTCTATCAGTTGGTCAAAGGATTTTTCCTGCTGATTCTGATAGCGGTTGTGATTGCTCTTCCGGTAGCTTGGTTCAGTATGAACGCCTGGTTGAGTCATTATGCTTTCCGGACGGATTTAGAAGCCTGGTTCTTTATTGTGCCCGTATTGTTGATGTTGTTCATTTCATTCGTGACGGTGGCCTTTCAGACAATGAAAATAATAATGAGCAAACCTGCTCGTTCGTTAAGATATGAATAGTTTTTAGATTACTCCTTCGGGCATTCGTTAATATCCGGAGGAATTATGTTAAATGTTAACAAGTCTGCTACTTCTATTAAACCATGTTATAAGATGCTTCGCTTTGCTCCGGAAATTTGGAGATATGCAGAAAGTCCGTATCTTTGTAGTGTGTTTTTCATAGTATTAGATTTAAGGTTAACAAAAAGATTGGCTGTCTGGGATAGATAGCCTTTTTTTATGCCCTTTTTTCGTATATTTGAGGGACATAAAACTAGCATGAATATTATGAGGACAATCTTGTTAACTCTGTTACTTTCTGTTGCGGCAATATCGTCATTTGCCCAGACAAATACTTATCGGGAGTGTACAAGTCAGAATTTTAAAATAATCTCATATACACGGGAGCTTTCTCCCCAAGGATGCCAGCAATCTCCGATATATGTGAAGCCCAAGCGTTCGTAATACGAAGTATGACTGGTGCTTAAATATAATTTCGAGAATCCGGATTTCAGTGTATCCTTCTTGGCTTGTTCTATTAAAAGATTGGCGTAATGATTTCCCCTATACTTTTCTTCAATGAATAAGGCAACCAACCAAGGATATAAATCCGCACGAGAGTTAAAATCGTTGCTGGTAAGTCCCGCACATCCTATTATTTCATCACCATTCATTAAAAGGTACCATTGAGGAATGGGATTTTCGGCATTCAGAGAATGTCTGAAACAATTGTCATACACCATTTTCGTGTTCTCGTTACCCCACTTGCTTTGGAAATAGGCGATAGCTCTTTCCAGATACTGAGGTGAGTCTCTGAGTGAAACTAGATTCATACGTTTATTGTATTGTTTATATTTAATATTGCCAAAGTTATAAAAGTATTTTTGAAAACCAATAGGTTGCCTGTTTTATCTGACTAATTCTGTATATTTGCAAGTATGTCCTGCTTATTAAATAATATCATAATATATATGGAGAATAAAGAATTGCGTGAAAGAATGCTTTCGGGAAAAATGTATAATGACTTGTCTGTAGAACTGGTTCAAAGAAGAGAACAGGCTGTTTTCCTGACCAATGATTATAATTCCACTTATGGAAAGCCTAAAGAAGTTCGGGAGGCATTGTTACGTAAACTATTGAGGTGTATTGGCAGTAGTGTTCATTTTGAACCGAATTTCCGGTGTGAGTTTGGATTCAATATCAGTATCGGCAATAATTTCTTCGCCAATTTTGATTGCATCATGTTGGACGGAAATCTCATTACGATAGGCGTCAATGTATTATTAGGGCCCCGTGTCGGTTTATATACGGCCAATCATGCGCTCGATCCGCAGGAACGTCTTATGGGCGGGTGCTATGCCCATCCGATTGTCATTGAAGATAATGTATGGGTAGGTGCCGGCGTTCATATAATGGGTGGTGTCACTGTCGGGAGAAATTCAGTAATCGGTGCGGGCAGTGTGGTGACAAAGAGCATTCCGGAGAATGTAATTGCCGCAGGTGTTCCCTGTAAAGTTATTCGGGAAATAACCGATGAAGACAAGACCGGTTTTCTGCCTTAGTGTTTTACGGATGAACTAGCTCGCTACTTACTGAAATTTAAGGATCGTTTCACAATCCTTTGTCCCGCAATATGCGAAAGATTATTCGTCTGACAACTGTTGAACTTTCGTCTGACAGCTGTTTCTTTTTCGTCTAACAACTGTCAGACGAAAGTTCAACAGTTGTCAGACGAATACTTTTATGTAATTTCAATACTAGAGTTTAGCAAAGTCGTCCATAAGTTTCCTTGATTTTGTCCTAACTATATTCCTTTTGTTTATTGCTGATTACCATAATTTGCAATCTATCCATTCCAGTTTGTCGAATAGCCATAATTCAAAAAAGAACAAGATAAATGGGAGGATAATGATGAAGGTCATAGTCACTCCACTACTTTTCGAGTGTCGGTAATGATTGATAATAGCTTTTTTTCTGTCTTTACGGTAACGAAAAAATATGAAAATGTAAGGCAATAAAAGAATCAGTACTTGATAAAATATGACCGCATTGTCTCCAAAGTGATGGGTTACACTCGTGAATCCAAATGCCGGAAAAGCTACGATCATTATCCAATACTCCAGTAAAATGAATGCACCGGAGCATCTGAAGGCTTTCTTGCTCCATTGTTCACCCTTAAAATACAGATAATCGAAGAAATAATATCTGTATTTGGGAGGATGTAATCTTTGTTTTACGCGTTCGAAATAATTATCTGTTTTATTCGTACCTTTTTTCATTTAATTGATTAATAGGAATTACATATTACAACTTACTCGACGTATTTAGTAAGTCTCTCTGTTTAAAAAAGAATTGAGCCATTTTTGAGAGAATTCTTTTTGCTCACGAGTATTCGGAAATTCCTGAATCTCTGCATAATCAAATATCGTTGCGATATCTTTTTTTAATGCAGGTTTTCCAAGAGTCAGGATATATACCTTATTGGAGACACTCATCATTCCCGATTGATGAGCATTTATTATTATGGGGTGTATACCTTATTTATATCATACTTTTTCATACATTTGTTTGTTTTGGATCACTGATAATGGCTAAGCGGGGAACGCTGTAAGCGTTATCCTGCTTCGTTAATAACTTTTTTCTGTTGTGAATTATTAAGACGTTGAACTAACATCTTCTTGAACTCTGTACTATTACATTCATTTATAAGTTCTCTATATTCAAGAGATTTTATTTCTGAATACACAGACTCTATTAAATGTAGTAATGTCCATTCTATCCCATATAAAGCAGTCGGTGGAAAGAGCTTGATTAAAATATGTGCTTCATCCAAAGTGACAGGTTTAACTATCTTGCCTAATAAGTCTGCATATTCATCAACTAATGCAGCCGTTATTCGTTCATCTGCTTCATCGGGCATTGCACCCATTAAAGCTAATTGTTCAACTTCTTTTCTCATAACAATGTTGTTACTAATGAATAAATAATCACACTCGACGAGTAGAGGTTATTTCAGTAACCGATACTATAAGGCGAGGTTACTGAATTCTATTTTCTAATTCGATATATGCTACTGACAAAGTTATGAAACTATTAATGAAAAACAATCTAGCGTCCATTTTATTTTATTTACATGACAGACATTGTGATAATATGTATATATTAGCCATTCACTGAAAAAATGACCTTTTCTTAAAAAGAGGATATTTACACAGGCACTAAAGACCGTAATTACATATCACTTATCAAGGAGAATAGAATATCTCCGTCATTTGTAAATACGAAATTCTATCTTTATGTAATTGGAAGTGTTCTTAGAGTAAAATGGTAACCATTTCCTGTTAATACTTATCATTTAGATGGATTAATTAAGGAAGGTACTCCGTTCTGTCATTTTCTATTTTATCGGTATTTATGATGAACTAGAGAAAAAACGAGCAAAAACAGCCTTTTTATAACTTCCTCACTGATGAAAAACAAGTTCATTAGTAAGGGACGGAGCGTTGGTTTTAAAGGAACACCTCGTTCCTTTAAAACCAAAGAGTACTGAATGACTAAAAAAAGATGCATATTTCATACAGTATTATGCAGGATGAACTCGTATTCCTGCATATTATTGCACTAATTTATGCAGGATATGCTGTCGTTCATGACTTTTTGAGCAAATTCCTATTGGCATAATATTAAATTTGGAACATTTAGACTGAAAGGACATTTATCTTATCAATTCCACATCTTGTCTACAAATGAGGCGTGTTCGTCTCATTTGAAAAACCAGCAATGTAGTATCCCTTATCTTCGTGTCGAAATAAAAAACAGAATAAGTCATGAAGATGAATAAAACTATGTTGTTAGGGGAAGTAGCAAACCGTTCGGGGATTCCGGCAGATGAATGCGGAGTAGTACTTAAAACTTTTGAAAGAGTCCTTTGCGAAGAACTCACACGGAAACTGTACCGTTATGGAGGATGGATATTGCTGTTGATCGGTTTGTTTATATCAGCCTTTGCTTTCGGGCAAATATCGGATCGGAAAGGGCGTCCGGTCCAGACCATTCGTGGGATGGTTGTTGACGGAGATTCCAAATATCCTATACCGTATGCGACAGTTAGATTGTCAGATAAAGAGGGGATGGGGACGACAACCGACAGTTTGGGACGTTTCACCATTCCGCAGGTTCCCGTCGGGAGACATACGGTAGAGGCAGCGTTCATGGGATATGAACCCGGCATTTTCAGAGAAATACTGGTGACTTCCGCCAAAGAAGTCTATTTGGAAATACCTTTGAAAGAAAGCGTCAACGAACTAAGTGAAGTAGTGGTCCGTGCGCGGACGAACAAAGAAGAAGCGATGAATAAGATGGCAACTACCGGAGCACGTATGCTGAGCGTGGAGGAAGCGAGCCGTTATGCAGGCGGATTCGACGACCCTGCACGTCTGGTTTCCGCTTTTGCCGGAGTGGCGCCCAGCGTCTCTTCGAATGGAATTTCGATTCATGGCAATGCACCCCATCTGTTGCAATGGAGGCTGGAGGATGTAGAAATCCCGAATCCGAATCACTTTGCGGATATTGCCACCTTGGGTGGAGGAATCCTTTCTTCCCTTAGCTCACAGGTACTTGGAAATTCCGATTTCTTCACCGGAGCTTTTCCGGCTGAATATGGAAATGCAGTGTCCGGCGTGTTCGACATGAAGCTGCGCAACGGTAACAATCAAAAGAACGAAAACACGATTCAAGTGGGAATCATGGGAATTGACGTTGCTTCCGAAGGTCCTTTGAGCAAGAAGCATAAAGCCTCGTATATCTTCAATTATCGTTACTCTACCACAGGACTACTGAATCTTGACGGCGGAACGATGGACTATCAGGACCTGAACTTCAAACTAAACTTTCCCACAAAGATGGCCGGAACTTTCTCGGTATGGGGAACCAGCCTGATAGACAAATTTAAGAGTGACATGGAGAGGAATCCTGAGAAGTGGGAATATCTGGGCGACCGCAGCGAATCACGTGACAAGCAGTATATGGCCGTCGGAGGTATCAGTCACCGTTACTTTTTCAATAGTGACGCATCACTGAAAACAACCGTTGCCGCTACCTACTCGCAGTTGGACGGAGGCGCTTCCATGTTCAATCATGCGTTGGAATCGACTCCTTATATGGACCTTGAATCAAGGCATACCAACCTGATACTGACCAGCACCTTCAACCGTAAATTCAGCAACCGCTTTACCAATAAGGCAGGATTCACTTATACTGCCATGTTTTATGACATGAACCTTGCCATAGCTCCATACGAAGCTCAGCTGCTGGAAACGGTATCGAAGGGAGATGGCAATACGAGTCTGATTTCTGCTTACAATAGTTCTTCTGTCGGACTGAATGACCGTTGGACTCTCAACGCCGGTATCTACGGACAATACCTGACGCTGAATAATAAATGGTCTGTCGAACCCCGTGCCGGACTGAAATGGCAGGCTACCCCAAAAGCGACCTTTGCTTTAGCTTACGGCATATACAGCCGGATGGAGAAAATGGACGTCTACTTTGTGAAAACGAAGAGTACGGGAAATCAATCCGTCAACAAGAACCTCGACTTCACCAAGGCGCAACACATCATGCTGTCTTTCGGCTACAAGATTTCGGACCGCATGAATCTGAAAATAGAACCTTATGTACAGTTTCTGCACGATGTACCGGTAATGGCGGACAGTTCCTATTCCGTACTCAACCGCTCCGACTTTTATGTAGAAGATGCACTTGTCAACAAAGGAAGAGGCCGGAATATCGGGATTGACATAACCCTCGAACGCTTTCTGGAAAAAGGACTTTATTACATGATCTCCGGTTCGTTGTTCGACTCCCGTTACCGTGGCGGAGACGGTGTATGGTACAACACGAAGTTCAACCGCAACTATGTCATCAACGGACTGATCGGCAAAGAATGGATGCTGGGACGCAACAAACAGAATATTCTTAGCATCAACCTGAAACTGACCTTGCAGGGCGGCGACCGCTATTCTCCGATTGACATGGAAGCAACCATGAAGCATCCGGACAAGGAAGTGCAGTACGACGAAAGGAAGGCATTTTCCAAACAGTATTCGCCCATGTTTATCGGCAATTATACCGTCAGCTATCGCATCAACAAGAAAAAAGTATCTCACGAATTTGCTGTGAAGGGCCTGAACTTTATGGGCACGAAAGAGCACTACGGACATGAGTATAACGTGAAAACCGGAAAGATAGACGCAACCGACGGCTCTACCGTTCTGACTAATGTGAGTTATAAGCTTGAATTTTAGATATCCGGTATAGAGACCTTAACGGAAAATGTTTTATCTTCGTACCCAATGAAGCATATGGCAACTGAAACAACTGCAGCAGGCAACGAATCGGCCTTTTTATATAGATTGCTCGTAAGTCCGGCATTCCGATGGATGCGGTATCTGATACTTGTCATGGTGTTGGGTACTATCTCCTTCAATCAGGTATTCATCATTTTTATGGACTATCGGGATATACTGGGCGTATGGATTTATGTGTTTACGTTTATATATATGTTCACATACGTTGGCGTTATTTGTCTGAACCTTTTCTGGTTATTCCCTAAATATTTGTTGAAAAGGCATTATATGACCTATCTGTCGGTGCTGTCTGTGGCAATGGTCATTGCGCTGCTGATACAGATGGTCATAGAATACCTTGCTTACTCCCATTGGCCGCAGCTTCATGCGCGGGGATCGTATTTCTCGGTTCCCATGCTGATGGACTACATTTCTTCTTTTATGCTGTCAACGCTTTGCATGATAGGAGGAACGATGACTTTGCTTCTGAAAGAATGGATGATTGAGAATCAGCGTGTTTCACAGATGGAAAAGGCGCACGTACTGTCCGAAGTGGAACAGCTCAAAGAGCAGGTCAGCCCCGAACTTCTTTTCAAAACGTTGCATCATTCGGGTGAACTGACATTGACCGAGCCGGAAAAGGCTTCGAAGATGTTGATGAAGCTGAGCCAGTTGCTGCGCTATCAGTTATATGATTGCAGCCGGCAAAAAGTATTGCTCAGTAGTGAAATCGCCTTCCTTACCAACTATCTGACATTGGAGCAAAGCTCCCTTCCGCAATTCCGCTATCAGTTTACTGCGGAAGGGGAGGTAAACAGGATGCTGGTTCCTCCTCTGCTCTTCATTCCTTTTGTGCAGCATATCATGGAGTTGGCGCACGAACAGCAAACCTTGCTTCCTGTCTCTCTGGACATTCATCTGAAAGCGGAGAAGGGTACGATTGTATTCACTTGTATGTGTCGGCAACTTAATCTCTCCGTAAACAGGGGGCTGGAACGGATCAGACAAAGGCTGGACTTATTGTATGGCGACCGCTACGGACTATCTTTGACTACGGGATGTATAAGACTGGAACTGAATGGAGGGGAACAATGAGAATAAGTACAAACGATAAAAATACACTCGACAGGAATCCCGGTGACGGAACCATGAACGGCAAAAGTGTCACCGCTTTTCTGCTGAGTCCTCATTGCAGGATATACAGACATATCCTCTTGCAGGTGGCTGTTCTGCTGATTACAATCAATGTTTTTTGGTACGAGCCTTTGCAGGTGGTCTCTCTCTTGAAACGCTTTGGAGGCTGTCTGGTCTATTTCTTGTCTATGAATGCGGTGATATATACTAATCTGTATGTCCTGGTTCCTTCTTTTCTGCTAAAGAACCGTTTGGGTGGTTATGTTCTGGCTGCGATAGTTACCAACTTAGTGGTCATCTTTTTCCTTTCAGTTACGCAGGGAATGCTTTTTGAAGTTATTTTGCCTGTCAGGAATCCCGATGGATTTGCCACTTTTATCAACACCTTTTCGGGAATACTCACTATGGGCTTTGTCACCGCAGGTTCGGCAGCTATTTCATTGTTCATTCATTGGCTGCGTTATAATCTGCGCATTGATCAGCTGGAATCTACCACTTTGCAATCGGAACTGAAGTTCCTTAAGAGTCAGATTAATCCGCACTTTCTGTTCAATATGCTGAACAACGCCAATGTACTGATAAAGCGGAATCCGGAAGAAGCTTCCAAAGTTCTTTTCAAACTGGAAGATTTGCTGCGGTACCAGATAAATGACAGTTCGCGCGAAAGGGTTGCTTTAGCCTCGGATATCCGTTTTCTGAACGACTATCTGAATCTGGAAAAGATACGCCGGGATCATTTTCAGTTTACAATGGAGCAAGAAGGGGACATTGACTCCATCTGGATTCAGCCGTTATTGTTTATCCCGTTTGTGGAGAATGCGGTGAAGCATAGTTTTGATAGCGAACATCCTTCGTATGTACATCTTTCTTTTAAGGTAGAAGAGAACCGGTTGGAGTTCCGTTGTGAAAATACGATGCCGGCGGTTGCTGTCAGCAACAAGGTAGGAGGAATCGGACTTGCGAATATTCAGCGTAGATTAGGATTGTTATATCCCGACCGTTATGAATTGGAGCAGATAGAGAATGAAAATCGGTATATGGTAACTTTATGTATAACGTTATGAATTGTATTATTGTAGACGATGAACCATTGGCACGGGAGGCTATGAAATTGCTGATAGAGGAGGCGGAATGTCTTCAGCTGGTGGGAAGTTTTAACAGTGCCGCCACGGCTTCCGACTTTATGGAGCAGCACGTAGTAGACCTTGTCTTTCTGGATATTCAAATGCCCGGCATTACGGGAATTGAGTTTGCCCGTACCATTTCCAAACGGACATTGGTAATCTTTACCACTGCCTATACGGAGTATGCACTGGATAGCTACGAAGTGGACGCAATTGATTATCTGATAAAGCCGGTGGAGGCGGAGCGCTTTCAGAAGGCGGTTGAGAAGGCGCAGTCTTATCATTCTTTATTATTACAGGAGGAAAAGGAAGCCATTGAGACGATTGTGGCTGCCGAGTATTTCTTTGTAAAGGCGGAACGCAGATACTTCAAGGTCAACTTCTCTGATATCCTTTTTGTAGAAGGTTTGAAAGATTATGTAATTCTACAGTTGGGCGAACAACGCATCATCACCCGTATGAGTCTGAAAGCGGTCTTTGACTTGTTGCCGAAGGACTCTTTTTTACGGGTCAATAAATCGTATATAGTCAATACAGCCCATATCGATTCGTTCGACAACAATGATATATTTATCAAGTCGTACGAGATTGCTATCGGGAATAGCTATCGGGATGACTTCTTTGAAGGCTTCGTGATGAAACAACAAAGATGGTGACAGGTCTTGCGATGTTTTTTTATGTCATATATATCCGTTAGTCTTTAATCTGACGCAATATTGGTAGATAAAGGAGAGCTTATAAAAGAATCTGCCCTCTGTCAGTCATTAGAATGCTGATAGAGGGTAGTTGCATATCAAGAAAAAGTCGAAATTAGTTTATTTAGCTTCGTTGTTCTGTTTCAAAAGAAATTCGTCGATTGCTTTCTTCAACTGGTCTTTGGGCAAAGCCCCTTGCGTGATTCTCGGTTCTTCTTTCATCGGAATCAGTAACAGGGTGGGGATGCTGCGGATACCGAAGGCGGCAGCCAGTTCCTTTTCCTGGTCCACATCAATCTGATAGATGTCCACCTTACCGCTGTATTCTTTGCTCAGTTCTTCCAGAACAGGATGCAGTGCTTTACACGGTCCGCACCATGTTGCATAGAAATCGACGATTGCCGGGCGTTTGCCTTCAAATTTCCAATCATTCGGATTGGCTTCAAAATCATATACCTTCTTTAAAAACTCTGCTTTATTTAATGATACTACTTCCATTTTATTGTCCTCCTTTGTTGGTTCATTACTCTTTTTATTTTCTCCGCCATTTCCCGCACAGGCTGTGGTGGCCAGTACGATAGCGAAAGCGCTCATAATGCTTTTAATCAGTTTCATAAATCTTTTCGGTTTATTTGTTTTCTATGTTGCAAAGGTAAGGCGAAATAGCTTCCCGTGAAATAGCGATTTGACTGGAACACTTGGCAAAATTTCCCATCACTGCTCCTTTAACGCTAAAAAATGTCTTTTTATCTTTGGAAGTAATAAAAATATGCACTACTTTTGTCGCGATAAAATGAGTATTCACCCTTTAAAATGATGGAAAGGGTATTAATTATGTTGGAGCTATAATATTTTCAAATTAGGACTAAGTTGTCTCGTCGGGAAGACGGGGCTTTGCGACATTTTGTTTTTTACGTTTACCGCAACTCTGCTGCTGGCGGTAATAGTTGATTAGTCCTGCAATCACATTTTTATTTTTCAAATTATTCACTTCAATGCTGTGGATGGATGTTTTGTATCCGTATCCGAAGCATTGGCATACCGTGTATAACCTTACTTTCCGCTGTTGAGGCGGACGGGGTGTGGTATGCGAACAGAAAAAAAGTATGGGAATACGATTAAAAGATTTAAGTAAACTGGGATATCGGGATAATGTAGCCCGTAGTCTGGTAGTAGACATTGTAGGCAAATATTGCAAACATGACACGAAGGAACAGATTGCAATGACTTTGAGCAATATACTCGAACATCCCGAATCTTATAAAAACAATGAAATATGGAGTAAGCTGGCGGAACGCCTGTCGCCTACTATTCTTGCGAAAGAGTTCCTAGCTTACGACTTACGGGAAGAGCCGTTGATGTATAAAACCTATGGAGGTAAGTTTATCGAGACTCTTGCCAAACAACAGATGAATCTGGCTATGCGCCTGCCTGTAACGGTCGGCGGAGCGTTGATGCCCGATGCGCACGCCGGTTATGGATTGCCTATCGGTGGGGTACTGGCTACTGATAATGCCGTGATACCGTATGCTGTCGGGGTTGATATAGGTTGCCGGATGAGTCTGACAGTATTTGATGCGAAAGCAGACTTCCTGAAACGATATTCTTATCAGATAAAGGAGGCTTTGAAAGACTTTACACATTTCGGAATGGATGGCGGCCTGGGCTTTGAACAGGAGCATGAAGTGCTGGATCGGGAAGAATTTCGGTTGACTCCTTTATTAAAGGATTTGCAGGGAAAGGCCGTGCGGCAGCTCGGAAGCTCCGGAGGTGGGAATCACTTTGTGGAGTTCGGTGAAATTGCTTTGCAGGCGGATAATGTGCTGAATCTTCCGGAGGGGAGTTATGTTGCTTTGCTGTCTCATTCCGGTTCACGTGGCTTGGGTGCTGCTATTGCCAAACATTACAGTCTGTTGGCCCGTGAAGTCTGTAAACTTCCTCGGGAGGCGCAGCATTTTGCATGGCTGAGTCTGGACTCCGAAGAAGGGCAGGAGTACTGGATGAGTATGAATCTGGCAGGAGATTATGCCCGTGCCTGTCACGAGCGTATTCACTTGAATCTGGCTAAGGCATTGGGACTGAAACCTGTTGCGAATGTCAACAACCATCACAACTTTGCGTGGAAAGAGGAGATAGCTCCGGGACGTATGGCGATTGTGCATCGCAAAGGGGCAACTCCTGCACAAAAGGGACAGGCGGGTCTGATTCCCGGAAGTATGGCTACGGCAGGTTTTCTGGTTTGTGGCAAAGGGGTGGAAGAATCCTTGTGCTCTGCTTCTCACGGAGCCGGAAGAGCGATGTCCCGTCAGAAAGCAAAGGAGAGTTTCACTCAGTCGGCTTTGAAAAAGCTGCTGTCGCAGGCAGACGTGACATTGATAGGCGGAAGTATCGAGGAAATGCCTCTGGCATATAAAGACATCGACCGCGTGATGTACACGCAGGAGACTTTGGTGGAAGTGCAGGGTAGATTTATGCCTCGCATCGTACGAATGAATAAAGAATAAGGCGATGAAGGAGAAAATCTATTTACAGATAACTTCCGGCAGGGGACCTGCGGAATGTTGCCGGGTGGTGGCATTGGTACTCGAAAGAATAGTAAGACAGGCGCAGGCAAGCGGACTGAAAGTGGAAATGATAGAACGTGAAGTGGGACCGGTCAACCGGACACTGCTTTCGGCTACCATTGCTCTTCAAGGCGCAGCGAGCGGAGAACTGGCGGATGAATGGGAGGGAACGGTGCAATGGATTGCCCAAAGCCCGTATCGCATTTATCACAAGCGGAAAAACTGGTTTGTCGGCGTGCATTCGTTTGTGTTGTCGGAGAGTCAGGAGGCTACAGAAAGAGATTTCCGCTATGAAACCTTACGGGCTTCCGGTCCGGGCGGGCAGCATGTCAACAAGACAGAGTCCGCGGTCCGTGCCGTTCACATCCCATCCGGGATGAGTGTGGTAGCTTCCGACCAACGTTCGCAATGGCAGAACAAGAAGCTGGCAACGGAACGCCTGTTGGTGAAACTTTCGTCATGGACGATGGAACAAGCGATGATTCAGGCACAGGAAAACTGGAGTAATCATAATCATCTTCAACGGGGGAATCCCGTGAAGGTGATTCGGGAACCGTTGATTTAGCTGTGAGCAATAAAAAATATATAAAGTGACTAAAAAGTCGGTTCTATCTCCCATTCTTCGGGAAGGAGGGGTGGCTGAAAGCCGGGGGGGTAGGTGGATGCATAAATTGATGATAATAAAAGTTATATGCTTACCTACCACCTCCCCCTGCGGGGACTCCTCCTTCCCGAAGGAGGAGAGTTTGAGGTTACTACCGACTTTTTAGTTCGTCTTTATGTATGCAGGATAGTGTCACTATATCAAGGCGATAGTGTCATTATCCTGTTATCATTCTTTCGGATGGTTAACTGAAAATATAAACGATAATTCCTGTAATCACCACATAAGCCAGTGCATACGGGATGGCAGCTTTCAGTATTTCCCCTTCCTTTCCCTGCTGGTTTCCGGCAGAAGTCGCAATGGCGATACTTTGCGGAGAAATAATCTTACCGCCTGTTGCACCTACCGTATTTGCTGCTGACAGCCAGTCCGGACTGACATGAATCTGTCCTGCCACACTTGCCTGTAACTTTCCGAAAAGGATGTTGGAGGAGGTATCACTTCCTGTAATAAATGTCCCCAGGCAGCCGATGACCGGAGCAAACAGTGGATACAAGCTTCCGGTAGCAGTAGCCAGTGCCGTAGCGATGACAGCAATCATTCCCGAAGTATCCATAATGGTGGATAATCCCACGAGACAGATCACGGTAATAAAGGTTTTCTTTAATTGCTTCACCGTATTCCAAAGAACGATAAACAGCTCTTTGACTTTGGCACCCTGTATCAACCCACCGATAAAAGTACCGAGGAAGAGTAGTACACCTGCATGAGTCAGCCACGAGATCGTATAGTTCACAGTGGAAGCATTGACCGGCAGACTGATTCTTGTAACCCAGTTATTCTCCAATGTACTTCTCAAACTCGGGAAAAGCGGACTGGTGAGGATGATCAGGAACAAAATCAGTAAATAGATGCTCCACGCATTCAGTATATCTTTGGTTTTCAGCGTACTTTTCCGAGCCTTTTCTTCTTTCGATGCGGTCAGTTTCCCATAGAGAACGATGACAATGATAGAAAGGATACTTCCGATAATGGCAGGTGATTCTGCCCCCATATATCTGGCAGCCAGATATTGTCCGACCAAAGAAACACCTCCGACCAGCAGGGCCAGAAATATATTCTTCGGGAGTGCTTTCAGTTTAGGATTGGTGAGGAAAAGCAAAACCAGCGGAATCAGAAACATGAGTACCGATAATTGCAATACAACGTTCGTACTGAGTTGTAGCACATCCAGGTTCGTTTCCTTTGCCAATACCAATACCGGAGTTCCGATAGCACCGAAAGCCGTAGCGACACTGTTGGCTATCAGACTGACAGTCGCCGAAAATATCGGCTTGAATCCCAGACTGATAAGAATCGCCGCCGGAATAGCAACCGCCGTTCCGAATCCTGCCATCGCTTCCAGTAATCCTCCGAATCCCCAAGTCAGCAGCAACACCTGAATGCTTTTATCCGTAGAGATGGAGGCGAACTGTTGCTTGATAATCTCCATCTTTTCCGTTTTCAGCAATACGTTATAACTGAAAATAGCCATCAGAATGATGATTAAAATAGGAGAGACCGCTTTCAGCGCTCCATATAAAAAGGAATAAAACAGATTGTCTACAGAAAAGGCGAAACCGAAAAGAGCGATCAGCATGGTTACAATCAACGAGATAATACTGCTCTTGTCGCCGGACATCTTGAAGAACGCCATCAATACAATTAATAGTAATACCGGAATAATAGCAAGGATTAGTGTCATAATTCTAAATTTTAAATAGTCAACTTCTGGTGAATATTTAATATAACAAAACAAAAGGTAGTTTTGATGGATATGTGACTCTAATTTTATCCAACTTCTTTTGGTGAATGTGTCAAAAATATATTCAGGCACGGATTTCACAGATTAACACGGTTTTAAGAGTTAAGTAACCCAAAACCGTGAAATCCGTGTAATCCGTGCCTGAAAAATCGTTTTAAGTGACTTCCGTCCCTTCTGCTACTTCTTGCTCATTTTCATATTCATGATCTGTTGCAACTGTTTCAAGTTTGCCTGAGCAGCTTCATTCCCTAATTTGGCAGCTTGTTCAAAGGCTGCTGTAGCACGTTGAATATCTCCGTTTAAGAAGTTATACACGCCTGTATTATTCAGAAATTCGGCAGTGGTATGATCCGCTTTTTCCATATATTTCAGTGCGGTATTGATATCCTTCTGTGACAGGGCGACAGCCGCTGCATTCAGATTGGCTACGGCATCGGCCGGATACATACGTACAGCAATATCAAATACATCTACAAAGTCCTTGCTGCCTTTCGGATAACTATTGGCTACCTGATACATCTCGTTCAGACTCAGATATTTCGGATTCTCACGGATGATGATACGTCCTTGTTCCACATCGAAGTTGACCACTGTGTAGTCGATTTTGCAGTTCACTTTACGCAGTCCCGGATAAATTTCTTTCAGCATAGTGCGATAAGGAGCGCCGCCGCCGACTTTCATGATTTCCTGTTTACGTTTCACGTCATTCGTTGTATTTTTGATGATATTCAGGAAGGTTTCCTTATCCTTCATCGAAGAGGATTCGAGAGCTTTCACCAGTCCATCCCAGTTCTCTCCGCCGAAAGTCACTTTATACAGTTTGGCAGATGCCTTTTCGTTCTTGACCAGATAATCTTTCAGAGCTTCCGCACGTTTTTTAGAGAGTTGCTCGTTGAAAGCCAGCGGCCCTTCGGGAGAAGCGAATCCTTCGATGCTGATGCTTTGTACGGTCAGATTCTTGTCATTCTGGATTTTATCAAACATAGAATGAATATTCACCAGTTCGGAGTGATTGTTCATGAAGTCGGTAAGGATGACAGACTTGTTGACGGGGAAGTCCAGATGAGCTTCGTATTGCTCACTTCGGTTTTTCACCACTTCCACCGTAGGCTGGATGTAGGCTACGATAGGAGACATGGCACTCAGTCGTTTGGCTTCGGTAGATACATCGTTCGTTATCAGTTCCTGTGCGTTCATTTCCTGATAGTTGCCGCATCCGCACAGGTTCTCTACCAGTTGCAGGGATGCGTTTGCCATCCATGGCTGATAAGGAATGACCTGCGTATAATTAAACGTTTCTCTTTTATTATAAGGTACGATGATAGCCGTGGGTTCCTGCTTGCTGATCGCCAGTCCGCGTAGATAGGCTTTCTCGCGTCTTTTGCCGTTGACGATAATCTCCTGTAGCGGGACATTATGTTGTCCGTCCGTCAGCAGCGGGATCAGGCTGAGGCTGCGTGCCGAGCCGATGGTCAGGTTTGCCATGTCGACCGTCATGCCGATATAAAGCGAGTTTCCTTGTTGCCATAAGGATACATTCGAGAGCGTGAGCGCATCATTCAGAAATTTCTGTGCATGAGCCGGAAGTATGGTGGCTGCAAGAGCTATAAATAGATAGATAAGTTTTCTTTTCATCATTGTAAGTTTTAGAAAGTTCGATTATTTGATGACATAAATGAAGCTGAGGCCGATTTTGGTCGGACCGAAATAGTTGCGGGTGTTGTGCCCGAGTTTTTCACCTCCGTCACCGCGGGCATATTTGTCATATTTCAGACGGGCGTAACCGACTCCGATGGTTGCTTCCATGCTCCAGCGTTTGCTGATGATCCACTGGTATCCGTAAGAGATGCCGGCTCCGTACAGACTGCCGTCATAGCGGTCGTGCCCCATTCCGAATATATTCAGATTGCTGACATTCATTTCTCCGTAGTGTCCGTGCAGACCGAAGAAACTTCCGTTGAAACGTTCGCAGAGCCAGTAGCGCAATTCCGGTTGTACGAGCCAGTGCTTGATCTGGCGGTCGTCGCCAAACTTCCACGGATTGTAGTTTCCGGATACATCGAGGGTGATTTTCTTTGCCAGTCCGACTTCGAATCCCAGGTTGGGAGTGCTCGTAGCCCAGTAGAGGGCATTGGTCTTGATGGCGAATTTGGGTAGATAGGTTTCATTCCGTTGTACTTGCGCATACGCGCTTGTACCCAATACGAGCAGGAAACCGGCTGCTAATAAAAGTTTAATTGTTCTCATTTTTGTTAGGGTCTAGGTTTTATTAAAATGATATGCGATAAACACATGATTGTGTGACTTTGTTGTGTAAACCCGTAGAAAAGATTCCTTGCCCGTATCCGCCATAAAGATGTTTAAGGGCATAAATGCTAACAAATTCGGCAAATGATACGTTTACTATATAAAAATACCTTTGTGTAATCAATATGACAACTAATTAATTTATTACTGACTATTTTTACACATAACATTAATACAAACAGCCTATGAAAGAGCTTATCAAGAATCTGGAAGAACTGAACAGGAAAGCAGAAAAAGGTGGCGGGGATGCCCGTATTGAGAAACAGCACTCTGTGGGCAAGCTGACCGCCCGTGAACGCATTGACTTACTTCTGGAAAAGGGGTCGTTTATCGAACTTGATAAACTGGTGACCCACCGGTGTACCGACTTCGGTATGGAAAAACAGAAATTCTCCGGTGACGGGGTAGTGACTGGTTACGGAATGATCGGCAAACGGCTGGTCTATGTTTTTGCACAGGACTTTACCGTATTCGGAGGGGCTCTTTCGGAGACACACGCCAAGAAGATTTGCAAAGTGATGGACATGGCGATGCAGATGGGAGCGCCTATTATCGGACTCAACGATTCCGGTGGTGCGCGCATTCAGGAAGGCGTCCGTTCTTTGGCAGGGTATGCGGAGATTTTCCTTCGCAATTCCATGGCTTCGGGAGTCATTCCGCAGATCAGTGCCATCATGGGCCCGTGTGCCGGTGGTGCCGTTTATTCTCCTGCACTGACCGATTTTATTCTGATGGTCAAGAACTCCGGCTATATGTTTATCACCGGACCGGACGTAGTCAAGAGTGTGACACAGGAAGAAGTAAGCAAGGAAGATCTGGGTGGAGTGGGCATCCACATGACAAAGTCCGGTGTGGCGCATCTGTCGGCCGAAAATGATATTGAATGTATCAATTACATCCGCGAACTTATTTCTTATCTGCCGGGCAACAATATGGAAGAGCCTCCTTTCGTTGTCACCAACGACTCGCCGACCCGCCTGACACCCGAGCTGTCCGACTTGGTGCCTACCAATCCGAATCAACCTTATAATATAAAGGAGATGATAGAAGCGGTGGCCGACGATAATAACTTCTTTGAACTTCAGGCAGAATTTGCCGCGAATATCGTCACCGGATATATCCGTCTGAACGGAAAGACGATTGGGGTGGTAGCCAATCAGCCGCTGGTGCTGGCAGGAACACTGGACATCAATGCTTCTATAAAGGCTGCCCGTTTCGTCCGCTTCTGCGATGCTTTCAATATACCTCTGCTGACTTTGGTCGATGTTCCGGGATTCCTTCCGGGAGTAGATCAGGAATATGGCGGAATCATCCGTAACGGCGCGAAGTTGCTTTATGCTTACTGCGAAGCTACTGTGCCGAAAGTGACCGTTATCACCCGTAAGGCTTACGGAGGCGCTTATGATGTGATGAGTTCCAAGCATATCCGTGGCGATGTCAATCTGGCTTTCCCCACTGCCGAAATCGCTGTGATGGGACCGGACGGGGCAGTAAATATCCTGTTCAAGAAAGAGATCGAAAAGTCACAGACTCCCGAAGAAAGGCGAAAGGAACTTCAGAGCGATTATCGTGAAAAGTTTGCCAACCCTTACCGCGCGGCGGAACTGGGCTATGTGGATGAAGTGATCGATCCGGCCGTTACCCGTCTGCGCCTGATACGCAGTTTCGAAATGCTGGCCAACAAACGTCAGTCCAATCCGCCTAAGAAACACTCGAACATTCCACTTTAATAAATGGAAAATGGAAAGTTGAAAATGGAGAGTGATCAATTAAAAGAAACAGATTATGATAAAGAAAATATTAGTTGCTAATCGTGGAGAGATAGCCATGCGCATCTTCCGTACTTGCCGGGTGATGAATATTTCGACGGTGGCTGTTTACACGCATGTAGACAGGGGGGCTTTGCACGTTCGCTATGCGGAGGAGGCTTATTGTATCTCCAATTCGCCGGAGGATACTTCTTATTTGAAGCCGGAGTTGATACTGGCCATTGCCAAAAAGACCGGAGCCGCCATTCATCCGGGATATGGGTTCTTGTCGGAGAATGCCGACTTTGCCCGTCGTTGCGAAGAAGAAGGAGTGATCTTTATCGGGCCCGGTGCCGATATTATAGCTAAGATGGGGATCAAGACTGAAGCACGCAAAATCATGCGTGAAGCGGGGCTGCCCATCGTTCCCGGAACGGAAACTCCCGTGCAGGGGATCGAAGAAGTGAAAAAGGTTGCTAAGGAAGTAGGTTATCCTATTATGTTGAAAGCGCTTGCCGGAGGAGGCGGAAAGGGGATGCGTCTGGTCCGTTCCGAAGAAGAAGCGGAGACGGCTCTTCGTCTGTCTCAGTCCGAGGCGGGTACTTCTTTCGGAAATGATGCGGTCTATATAGAGAAATATATCGAGAATCCGCACCATATCGAGGTGCAGATTATGGGAGATAAATATGGCAATGTGGTTCATCTGGGTGAGCGTGAATGTTCCATTCAGCGACGTAATCAGAAGGTGATCGAGGAGTCTCCGTCACCGTTTGTGAAAGACGAAACCCGTAAGAAGATGCTGAAAGTAGCCGTGGAGGCTTGCAAGCGGATCGGTTATTACAGTGCCGGCACGCTGGAGTTCATGATGGATAAAGACCAGAATTTCTATTTCCTTGAAATGAATACCCGTTTGCAGGTAGAACATCCGGTGACGGAGGAATGTACCGGCGTCGATCTGGTGCGTGACATGATCACGGTGGCTGCGGGCAATCCGTTGCCGTATAAGCAGGAAGATATAAAATTCAGCGGAGCTGCCATCGAATGCCGTATCTATGCCGAAGATCCGGAGAATAACTTTATGCCATCTCCCGGAGTGATAACCGTTCGTGAAGCTCCCGAAGGCCGTAATCTCCGTCTGGACAGTGCCGCCTATGCCGGATTCGAAGTTTCCCTGCACTATGACCCGATGATTGCCAAGCTCTGCTGTTGGGGGCGTACCCGCGAATCCGCCATCTCCAACATGGCACGTGCCTTGCGTGAGTATAAGATTCTGGGCATCAAGACAACGATTCCTTTCCATCAGCGTGTGTTGAAGAATGCCGCTTTCCTCGAAGGAAAATATGATACGACTTTCATCGACACCCGTTTTGACAAGGAAGACTTGAAGCGTCGGCAGAATACCGACCCGACTGTTGCCGTGATCGCTGCCGCCGTCAGGCATTACGAGAGGGAAAAAGAAGCTGCATCCCGTGCCACCACGCTCCCTGTAGTGGGCGAATCTCTCTGGAAGTATTATGGCAAGTTGCAGATGACTGCCAATAATTATTGAATAAGTTGAGAGTTGAAAATTGAGTTGGTTATTTATTAAAATTAGAAAGATATGGGTACATTGTTAGCGACTTATTATGCCAAGCTTCTGGATATGCCGGACAGTGAATATAAGGTAGAGATTCTGGAAGACGGACCGATCAAGAAGATAGCGGTCAACGGTAAAATATATGAGGTCGATTACAATATGGGAGGCGACTCCATTCATTCGATCATCATCGATCATCACTCGCATGGAGTGCAGATTTCCCCTTCTTCCAATAATTCTTATACCATCATGAATAAGGGTGAGCTTTATCAGATAGAGCTACAGGGAGAGATGGAAAAGATACACAATGCCCGTGCTGGTACGGAAGCCGTAGGGCGTCAGGTAGTACAGGCGCCGATGCCGGGGGTGATCCTGAAAATATACGTGAAGAAGGGAGACGAAGTCAAGCGTGGAGACCCGCTTTGCGTATTGGTGGCCATGAAAATGGAAAACGAGATTCGTTCTGTTACCGACGGAGTAGTGAAAGAAGTCTTTGTCGAAGACGGTATGAAGGTCGGTTTGAACGACCGGATTATGGTGATTGAATGATTCTTGAAAAAATAAAGGTGTTTTACGTACTTATCTCAAAAGTTTTCTTTACTTTTGGCAGATAAGTACGTATTTATATCCGGATGTCTTATGAACAACGAACAAACAAAAGAAGCACTGAAAGAGGAATTGGAGTTGCTTAGAAAAGAAAATGAGCAACTGAAGCGACAACTTCGATCTCTGGAACAGAATAAACAACCTGAAGAAAGCTCCACCAGCTTTCAGGAAAGGTATGCCGTTAAAATCTTAAATTCCTTACCGGACATGCTGACGGTGTTCAACCACAACGAAGTGGGGATTGAAGTCGTATCCAATGAAGAAACCAATCATGTCGGGATATCCAACAAAGATTTTGAAGGAATGCACATGTGCCAGATGGTGCCTCCCGAAGCCTATCAGAACATCCACGCCAATATGCAGAAAGTGATCGCCACGCGGACTGTCTCGGCGGCGCATCACGACATGGATTTCAACGGCTCCCACCATTACTACGAGAACCGGATTTTTCCGTTGGATGAAGAATACGTTCTGATCATGTGTCGTGACATCACGGAAAGAGTGGCCACCCAGCAACAGCTGGAGATATTCAAAAGCGTACTCGACAAAGTCAGTGACAGCATTCTTGCCGTTTCCAGTGACGGAACGCTGGTATATGCCAACAAGCAATTTATGGAAGAGTACGGTGTCACCCAACAGATGGGTACCCAGAAAATATACGACCTGCCCGTCTCTATGCGCACACCGGAGTTATGGGAAGCCAAACTGAAAGATATACGAGATAATGGCGGAAGCTTTTCATACCGTGCAGCGTATGTGCGCAAAGGCGAGGAGAAAAACAGAGTACACCAAGTCTCTACCTACCTTACACAGGAAGATGATACGGAGCTTATCTGGTTTTTTACGCAGGACATTACCGATGTGATCAAGAAGCGGGATGAACTTCGTGAATTGAACCTCCTGCTGGACGGCATTCTGAATAATGTCCCCGTCTATCTGTATGTGAAAGATCCCGAAGACGATTTCAGATATCTGTATTGGAACAAGGCATTTGCCGAACATTCCAAGATTCCCGCCTCCCGGGCAATCGGCCGCACGGACTTTGAGATCTTTCCGGAGCGTGCGGATGCCGAAAGGTTTCGCAGGGATGATCTGGAATTGATCCGGACGCATGAACGGATTGATATGCAGGAGACTTACGTGGCGGCCACCGGTGAGACCCGTATTGTGCAGACACTGAAAGCGCTTGTCCCGATGGAAGGGCGCGAACCGCTTCTGATCGGCATCTCCTGGGATATCACTAACTTTCAGAATATCGAACAGGAACTGATTAAGGCACGCATCAAGGCAGAGCAATCCGACAGATTAAAAACCGCCTTCCTTGCCAATATGAGCCATGAAATCCGGACACCGCTGAATGCGATTGTCGGTTTCTCCAATCTGTTGCCTTCTGCCGAAACCCTTGAAGAAGAAAAACTCTATTCGAGCATTATCAATCAGAACTCAGAGATCCTGTTGCAGCTGATTAATGACATCTTGGACTTGTCGAAGATAGAAGCCGGTACATTGGAATACGTCAGACAGCCGATGAACCTGGGTGAAGTATGCCGGAATATCTATCAGATTCATAAGGAACGTGTGCAGGAAGGAGTGACCCTTATCTTGGACAATCAAGACGATGACCTGATTATTGAAGAAGACCGGAACCGCATTGCGCAGGTTATCACCAACTTCCTCACCAATGCCGCAAAATTCACGCTTTCCGGTGAAATCCGCTTTGGCTTTAAAGTCGATAATCAATGTATCCGTTTTTATGTGAAGGATACAGGCATCGGAATAGCTCCCGACAAGGTGGGACATATTTTCGACCGTTTTGTCAAGTTGAACTCGTTTGCGCAGGGGACAGGTCTCGGACTTGCCATCTGCCGGATGATCATAGAGAAGATAGGAGGGGAGATCGGAGCCACTTCGGAAGTAGGCAAAGGATCGACTTTCTTCTTTACGATACCTTATAAAGAACGCTCGGATGACCGTATTGCATTTTCCGAGGTTTCGGAAACGAAATACATCAGCCACACCATCAAGAGGATGCAGAAGATCAAGAAGATTCTGGTAGCTGAAGATGTGGACAGCAACTTTGTACTGATCAAGAATATGATCGGCAAAGATTACACCCTGCTATGGGCGAAAGATGGCTTTGAGGCGGTGGAAATGTATAAACAGTTCCAGCCGGATTTGATTCTGATGGATATCAAGATGCCTCGTATGGGTGGACTGGAGGCTACCCGCATCATTCGTTCCTATTCGAAGGAGATTCCTGTCATTGCCTTGACTGCCTATGCTTTCGAAGCGGACAAGGAGCAGGCTTTGGAAGCCGGCTGTAATGACTTTGTCACGAAGCCGGTTTCAAAAGCAGCATTGGAAGAGGCGTTGGGGAAGTGTTCGGGGTAGCAACTACAAGTGATTATATTATACTCACTTTCCTATCTCGGGAACTAATAAGAACTTTGTTTCCGGAAAGTACTTTTCGAGCCAAGTCCGTATAAACTCCATCGTATCATCCTGAATCGTTTTATCCTCTACTGTCGGATAAAGATTATAAAGTACTGTATCCAGCACAATGCCTCGTTTCTGTATGGCTTCAAGACTCAGGAGAGTATGATTGATGCTGCCCAGCTTTCCGGAAGTCACAAAGATAAGCGGATATTTCTCCTGTGCGATATAGTCAATCGTCAGGAGCTCCGTAGTCAGAGGAACCATCAGACCGCCTGCGCCTTCAAGCAGAACACAGTCATACCGTTCGCTTAATACTTCGGTGGCATGCTTGATCTTGTCGAAATCGATGGGACGATGATCCAGTCGGGAAGCCAGATGGGGGGAGGCGGGATAAGAAAAGATCTCCGGCATGGTCAGCCCTTCCTGATCTTCTTGGGTGAAAGGGATTTCCATAATGCGCCGATGCAGGTCTATATCTTCGGAATGCCCCACATTTCCTGTCTGGATAAACTTCTGCGTAATGGTTCTTTTGCCGTTTTTATTCCATTCGCGTGCCAGGTAGCCGGTCGCGTAACTTTTGCCGGCATCGGTATCGATACCGCTTACAAAATACACATTCTGTTTCATACTTTTTTCTTTTTTGCTATGATATAAATAGGGTGATATGTCAGGGATACTGAAGTGCCCTGTGTAAATTCTTGTGTGTAACGTTCGCAAAAATGCTGCAAATCACGACGGGTCCAAGTCTGTTTCTCATGCTTCGGGTAGAGGGATGATTGCGCTGACAAACCATTCACCCCCGTCTGCTTCAGATGATACAGCACTTTCATCGGATCTTCGAAAGAAAGGGGGATCAGTTCTTCTTCTGAGTACAGTATATCAAAGTGGAACGACAAGGCTGCTTCAAGCTCTTCCTTTGAACGATAGGGTAGTCCCTTTCCGGTAAGCTCACGTATCTCCTTCATATTCTTTTTCCCAAAAGTACTGAAAGCAAAGTATCCTTGACTGTGAAGCAATGTATTACACCTTTTGAAGAACTCCTCCGGCGACTCGAACCATTGCAAAGCGGAACAGGAAGTAATCAACGTACTTTTATCCGGAAAAGGAATCGTCTCCGCATCTCCGGAAAGAAAAGAGACTTGTTTCTCTCTTAATAAATCTTCGCAGCAATACCTCATCTCCGGACATAAGTCATTCAGAAGCAACTCTTCCGGACGAAGGGTGCGGAGCAACATTCGGGAGTAAATGCCCGTCCCGCATCCGAACTCGATCACTTTCGGACAGGGAGAGGGAATATGTTTCTGAAGCAGGCGGATCATTTTATCTGCTATCTGCCGTTGTACATTTGCCTCACGGGGATAGGTGGAGATGGCTTTTGAGAAACGTTCTGCAATAATTGTCTTATTCATTGATTAATGATTATTTAATATTCATGATTACCTCATTAAAAAGCTCCTGCTGATAATGGGCAGCTTCGACGTGCAGGAGGGAGTCTGCCTTATTTCTCCATGCCTGCTCTTGATGGTCCGGAAGGAAAATCCGGTCGTTATCTCCGATGATGGCTGTCTGCCAGACAAACTCCGAAGGGAGGGATGACAGGTATTGCTGCTGGATGGCGGCAAGCTCTTCTTTCAGTTCTTCAACCGGACGTTTGGGAGCCATTGTCTGAAAAACCTTGTAATCAGCAGCGGAACCACACATCCTTCGCTGAAATTTCAGTAGGGTTTGTTCGTTCAGTCCTTGCAGGGTGCCTTCAAAAACGGATGGCGTGATTCCTTCCGTTTCGTGTATCGGATAAAGTGTTCCGTTGATGGCGGTACTTTGGGAAACAGGCAGGGAGGGATATTGCTTCATTACCTGCGAAGCCGCCCAGACTCCCATCGACCATGCGATCAGCGTAATCTTGGAATATGCCTGTATCAAAGTCGTATCGAACTCCAACGAACGATAATCGTAACAAATCATCCAGTCACATTCCACCGGATGGATATGTCGGAAGGGCGTTTCGTCCATTCCCCATCCTGCGAAGAATAGTAGAAGGTGCTTTCCATTGTTCCTGATAATAAAAGTCTGTTTCATCCGTTAATGATTTCTATAAGTGTATCGATTTCTTTTTCTGTGATGTCCGCTGTCAATGAGAAGCGGATACGGGAAGTCCCTTCGGGTACTGTAGGCGGGCGTACCGGCAGGGCATAGAATCCCTTGCGTTGCAATTCTTCGGCCTTCCTGATGGTATCTTCGCTTGCTCCGACCACCATCGGCACGATGTGGCTGACGGAAGGACAGTTGTATCCCTTCTCGGTTAGTGCTTCTTTCAGTTTCCGGCTGATTTGCAGCAGATGCTCCCTTTTGCTCCGGAAATCGACGAAGTGTTTCAGTACCCATGCGGTCCACTGGATATTGACAGGAGGAAGGGCTGTCGTGAAGATAAAGGTACGCATCTTATTGATCAGATATTCCCGGATGGTCTGCCGGCAGACGATATATGCGCCAGCGGATGCTGCCGCCTTCCCGAAAGTTCCTACCAGAAAGTCGATGTCGTTGATGCAGTTTTGTTCTTCGGCACATCCTAAGCCTTTCTCGCCCCGTGCTCCGAAAGCGTGGGCTTCGTCTACATAGAGAAGAAGGTTGGAGTAATCGTATTTCAATCGTACCAGCGCTTGCAGGTCGGCTTCGTCTCCGTCCATGCTGAAGATACTCTCGGTAACGATGATCATCTTCTCATACATACCGTGGTTTTCTTCAAGAAGACGCCGGAGCTGGGCTAAGTCATTGTGCCGGTACCGGATACATTTGGCAGATGATAATCTGATTCCGTCTATCAGGCTGGCATGTACGAGTTTGTCCGCAAGGATCAATGTACGGGTATCACTGACGGCAGGAAGTATCCCTGTGTTGGCGTGGTATCCGCTATTGAACAGAAGGGCGCTTTCTGCTCCGAACATAGTGGCCAGTTGCTGTTCCAGTTCCTGATAGGCAGTGAAGTTGCCTGTCAGCAGGCGGGAGGAAGAGGAAGTGGGCAGAAAGGTTTCCGGAGTGATGGTCTTTAAGAACGCTTCTCTTAAAGACACCTCATTGGCTAACCCCAGATAATCATTGGATGATAAGTTCAGCATCCGTCGTCCGTCTACTGTCACGTCTCTTCCGTCATGAATCAACTGTGGGAGGGAACGGTAATTCTTCTTCTCTTTTAAAGTCAGAAGTTCTTGATTGATAGAGTCTAAAATCATAATCTATTCATTTTTTGAGAAGATAGTTGAGTTACATCTCTCTGACTATTTTAAGTACTCCAGAAGTCAGTTTGCTTAACTGCTCCGGAGAGATGATGAACGGGGGCATCAGGTAGACCAGTTTTCCGAACGGACGTACCCAGATACCTTCTTCTACGAAGCGGCGTTGCATATATGCCATGCTCACCGAACGTTCTGTCTGGATGACTCCTATGGCTCCTAATATCCGTACATCCGCTACTTGCGGAAACTTGCGGGCGGGAGCCAGTTCTTCTTTTAACTGAGCTTCGATTCGTTTCACATTCTCTGCCCAGCCGGAGTCGAGCAGCAACCGGACAGAAGCACACGCCACCGCACACGCGAGCGGATTCCCCATAAAGGTAGGACCGTGCATAAAAGCCTTTGGGGCATGATTGGAGATGGTATCTGCTATCTGATTGCTTGCCAATACGGCAGACAGTGTCATGTATCCTCCGGTCAGCGCCTTTCCGATGCACATGATGTCCGGTTCCACTCCGGCGTGTTCCCAGGCAAAGAGTTTGCCGGTGCGTCCGAATCCTGTGGCTATTTCGTCAAAGATCAGGAGGATATCGTGTTCTTTGCAGAGTTTTTCCGCTTCACGCAGATACTGCGGGTGATAAAACCACATACCGCCTGCTCCCTGAACAATGGGTTCGAGGATGAGCGCCGCCAGTTCTTTAGAGTGTTTCTCTATCGTTTCCCGCAGGGGGATGATGTCGTCCGGATTCCATTCTCCGTCAAATCGCGAAGAGGGGGCCGGAACGAAATATCGGACAGGAAGCGATGAACCGAAAAGACTGTGCATCCCGGTAACGGGATCGCATACGGACATGGCATTCCAAGTGTCACCGTGATAACCGGAACGGATGGTTACGAAATTGTTTTTGTCGGGTTTTCCGGCTGCATACCAATATTGCACGGCCATCTTCAAGGCAACTTCTACCGCCACCGAACCGGAATCCGCATAAAATATCTTCTGCATGGAAGGGGGGACCAAAGGCAACAGCAGTTTTCCTAACTCGATGGCTGGATCATGAGTCAGTCCTCCGAACATGACATGGGACATCTTGTCTAACTGGTCTTTTGCCGCCTGATTCAATACCGGATGATTGTATCCGTGCACAGCACACCACCAGGACGACATTCCCTCGATGAGAGTCCGCCCGTCTTCGAGTGTGATCGTTGCTCCGTCCGCCCGCTTTACTTTGTAGACAGGCAATGGATCGGTAGTAGAAGTATAAGGATGCCACAAATGCTCGCGGTCAAACTGGGAGTCGGCGAAGTGGTAACCTTCTTCCAGAATCATCTTCTTGTCGTCGGAAACCTTGGAACCTAGTGTGGTCAGCAAATCGCCCACGATGGCGGAATTGATGCCGACAAACAAGGCTTTGCGCATGGCTTCGGGAGTGAGCTGCGAACGTCCTCCGGCGAAACGCAGGAAAGCGGTAGGATTGATGAAGCGGAACAGGGCGACGGTTCGCAGGATTTCTTCTTCGCTCAATGCCTTTTCATTTTCCAGTGGAGTTCCGGGGATCGGACTTAGCAGGTTGATGGGGATAGACTGTACATTCAATTCCGCCAAGGTGAAAGCAAATTCAATGCGTTGTTCCATTGTTTCTCCCATGCCGATGATGCCACCGCAGCAGATATCCATTCCTACCCGGCGGGCGGCGTCGAGAGTGGCCAGCTTCTGCTCTTGTGTATGTGTGGAGCAGAGTGTGGGGAAATAGGAAGGAGCTGTTTCGAGGTTGCAGTGATAGCGGGTGATTCCGGCTGTGTGCAGGGCGCGGAGTTCTTCTTCGTTGAGTAATCCAAGGGATGCACAAAGTTGGATGGACGAATGTTTCCGCATAAGGCGGGCCGCATCGCAAAGTTGACTGATCTGTTTGGGAGAAGGTTTTCGTCCGCTGGTGACAAGGGAGAAACGGTTGACGTCTTGACTTTCGTTGTATTTTGCCTGTCGGAGACATTCTTCAGCGGGCAGGAGATCGTAAATCTCGGCTTGAGTCTTGTAGTGAGAGGATTGTGCGCACCATTTGCAGTTCTCCGGACACCGGCCGGACTTGGCGTTGATGATGGAACACATATCGAACTCGTGCGAAGCACAGGTGACGGTAATCTCATGCGCGGCGGCATAAAGCGCCTCGCTGTCGGCCATGTTGGCCAGCCAAGTGGCTTGGGCGGACGATATGTCGAAGCCTGCCAGTACTTGGTCTTTGATTTCTTGAAGTGTCATAAATGTATGATATGGGATAGTAACTTTTGCATTCTGCTTGCGAAGAGCCACATCTACCACATTGGTATGCAGATGACCGATCTGAAATTCACGTCCCATACTCGCAAAAGCGGCATAGTTCTTCCTGCCCCAGTAGCGGAAGCGGGAAAGAAGGGAACGGGTGGTCTGTATGTGGCGCTGTTTCTTCATCAGGTTCTTGTTTTTGAAGTTAAGAACGGGGCAAATGTACAAAGATTCTTTGGATAAGCAAGCGATACAATAATATACTGCAAATATACACCCTTACCTTGTATCGTTTATACACACCCTTTATCTTGTATTCTTTCTTCTATATTCCTTGCGTAAATTGAAATTGAATCCGACGTATATCTGAAGTGTTCCGAACCCGTTGTCCAGTGAAAAATTATTTCGGTGGTAATTATAGTTCTTTCCGACAAATGAAGTGCCGACGAAATATTTTCCGTTATTGTAGACAACTCCCGCACGGATCAGAAAATCCAGGTTAAAATTGCCGTACCATGTCTTCCCTTCATGGGTTTCTGCATCTACATCGGAGGCTTTGTAGGCTATGGCGGGAGTGAGAGACAGGCATGCCAGACAGTTGCGGGCAAATACCCAGTTATAGGCATAACCGAAACTGATATTGGCATTGGTGTATTTGATGTTGTTGACTTTCATGGCAGGATTCATCGCTTCCAGTATGAAATCCGGAAGTTCCGTATAGTCGAATTCAAGATTATGTTTTGAAATAGAAAAGCCTGCGATAAACGAACCTGCATTCCTGCGCTGATTGGTTGACTGGCTGAAAGCGGCAGGGTAGGAGAATTTGCGGTTGTTGAAGATATAGTATAGGTTCAGTCCCTTGATATCTACTTTTATCCCATTGAACTTTTCGGAGTAATTGGCGGGGACATCTTCCGGGAAACCGTTGATCTTATGAATCTTATAGTTGTTACCTGTGCGACGATAGAAGATGTCCACTCCCAGCTTGGAACTGTATAGACTTAAATCGAACTCTGTTCCCTTGTTCCTTCGGTTGGTCTTCCGGTAAATGTCGTCCACGTCTACAGACCATCCCAGGAAGATCCATCGCCAGCCGAAGTACAATCCTATCTTGTTATGCGGATTGGGAGAGAAACTCAGCTTCTGCGGTTGGGGCAGATTGCTGGTAACGGAATAATACTCAAAGTTGCTGAAATGGGTGGTCATCAATGCGTAATTATACCGGTTGGGACTGATATAAAGGGTGTCGAAGTCACTGAAATTCATGAACTTCCTGATCGCTCTCTTGAAAGCGCTTGGTTTGGCCGGTATCACAGAATCAGTTTGCAGACTATCGCTCATAAGGGTATCTCTCCTTTCAGCCTGGGCCTGTAAGGAGAGTGACAGAAACAGAAAAAGAGATAGAACAATTTGCTTCATCCTGTGATTTTTCGTTGCTATGATTGATGCTGTTCGTTTCACGAATGTACTACCTTTCGTTGATTTATACTAATAATCGTCTAAAAAAATGTTTCGTTTCCTAAACAAATGAGATATGTATTCTGTTAGTTAGAACAAGCAAATAAATCCTAAGCCACAAAATTATGAGAATCTATTTACGTTTATTAGTGGCGTTTCTATTGCTTTCTGCCGGCAATGTAGTGTATGCAGAAGCACAACAAGAGAAACGCGTAACGGGTACTGTGACTTCTGAAGGAGAGCCTTTACCCGGTGTTTCCGTACAAGTGAAAGGGGCCTCCTCCGGCACCATTACCGATATCGATGGAAACTATTCAATTGAAGCTCCTGCCAATGGGACGATCGTTTTCCGCTTTGTAGGATTGCGGACAGTGGAACAAGCGGTGAACAACCGGAATGTGATCAATGTCACCATGGAATCGGAGAGCAAAGAACTGGAAGAAGTGATGGTTGTAGCTTATGCTACCGCCAAAAAATATAGTTTTACCGGAGCTGCCTCGACAATGAAGGCGGGAGAGATCGAGAAGTTACAGACTTCCAGCGTATCCCGTGTACTTGAAGGTACGGTATCCGGTGTGCAAGCCAGTGCTTCCAGCGGTCAGCCCGGTACGGATGCCGAAATCCGTATTCGTGGTATCGGTTCGATCAATGCTTCCAGTGCCCCGTTGTATGTGGTAGATGGCGTACCTTTTGATGGCAGCGTCAACTCGATCAATCCTGATGACATCGCTTCCATGACTGTGCTGAAAGATGCTGCATCTGCAGCTCTGTACGGTTCGCGTGGTGCGAACGGTGTGATTATCATTACCACAAAGCAGGGACAGCAGGACTCGAAAGCTACTGTCAAGGTGAAAGCTACACTGGGTGGTTCCAGTCGTGCGGTACGTGATTATGACCGCGTCAATACCAATCAGTATTTCGAACTTTACTGGGAAGCGCTTCGCAACCAGTATGCCAAGAGCTCCGATTATACCCCTGCCACCGCAGCTGCTCAGGCTTCCAAAGACTTGGTTACAAAATTGATGGGAGGCGGTCCGAATCCTTACGGTACACAATATCCGCAACCTGTGGGGACAGACGGAAAGCTGGCAGCAGGTGCTCGTCCGTTATGGAACTCCGACTGGAGTGACGCGATGGAGCAGCAAGCGCTTCGTACCGAACTGAATCTGAGTGTTTCCGGTGGTGGAAAGGCTAATCAATACTTCTTTTCTGCCGGCTACCTGAACGATAAAGGTATTGCACTCGAATCCGGTTACCAACGTTTCAACCTTCGTTCGAACGTGACCAGTGAAATGACTTCCTGGCTGAAAGGAAGCATCAACCTGAGTTTTGCCCATTCCATGCAGAATTATCCGGTTTCTTCGGATTCCAAAACAAGCAACGTGATTACTGCAGGACGTACTATGCCCGGATTTTATCCTATTTATGAAATGAATACGGACGGCAGCTACAAGCTGGATGATAATGGGGATCGTATCTATGATTTCGGTTCATACCGTCCTTCCGGTTCTATGGCTAACTGGAACTTGCCGGCTACCTTGCCTTTGGATAAATCGGAACGGATGAAAGATGAATTTTCCGGTCGTACTTATCTCGAAGCTACGATCATCGAAGGGCTGAAATTCAAGACAAGTTTCAACTTCGACCTGATCAACTATAATACGTTGGATTATACGAATCCGAAAATCGGTCCGGCTCTGGAAAACGGAGGTGGTTCCAGCCGCTTGAACTCACGTACTTTTTCATGGACATGGAACAATATCGCGTCGTATGATAAAACCATCGGTGATCATCACTTTAATGTGCTTGCCGGAATGGAAGCCTATTCGTACCGCTATGATGAACTGACTGCTTCACGTACGAAGATGGCACAGCCTGATATGCCCGAACTGGTAGTCGGCTCACAGTTGACAGGCGGTTCCGGTTATCGTATCGATTATGCTTTGGTGGGATATCTAACCCAGGCGCTTTATGACTATCAGAATAAATACTTTTTCTCCGCTTCCTTTCGTCGTGACGGTTCTTCCCGTTTTGCACCGGAGACTCGCTGGGGTAACTTCTGGTCTTTGGGAACTTCATGGCGTATCGACCGTGAAAGTTTTATGGCTTCCACTACCAACTGGCTTTCTGCTCTGACATTAAAGATGAGCTACGGTGCGCAGGGAAATGATAATCTGGGTACTTATTATGCAAGCAAGGGACTTTATACCATCGTTTCCAATCTCGGAGAGAATGCCTTGGTTTCCGACCGTATGGCTACCCCGAACCTGAAGTGGGAGACGAACCTGAACTTTAACGTCGGCGTTGATTTCTCACTGTTTAACAACCGTTTTTCCGGTTCGTTCGACTTCTTTACGCGTCGTTCCAAAGATTTGCTTTATTCCCGTCCGATCGCTCCTTCCTTAGGATATGGTTCTATTGATGAAAATGTAGGCGCATTGAAGAATACAGGTATTGAGATGGTGCTGAACGGAACCATTATCAATCAGAATGGATGGGTATGGAAACTCGGAATGAACCTGACACATTATAAGAATAAGGTAACGGAACTTCCGCTGAAGGATATGCCGCAAAGTGGCGTGAATAAATTGCAGGTAGGGCGGTCAGTCTATGACTTCTATATGAAAGAATGGGCGGGAGTAGACCCTGACAACGGTAATCCACTGTGGTATATGGATGAGAAAGATGCCAATGATAATTTGACCGGAAAACGTGTCACAACAAGCGATTATGCTTCGGCAAGTTATTATTACGTCAATAAATCTTCCCTCCCGAAAGTTTATGGCGGTTTTAATACATCGCTTTCATGGAAAGGGTTCGATCTGTCCGCCATCTTTGCTTATAGTATCGGCGGATATATCTACAACCGTGATATTACTATGATTCTGCACAACGGAAGTCTGGAAGGCCGTGACTGGTCTACGGAGATATTGAAGAGATGGACACCGGAAAACCGTTATACAGACGTGCCTGCTTTGAGCACTACTTCCAATAACTGGAACTCAGCTTCCACCCGTTTCTTGCAGAACAACTCATATATGAGACTGAAAAACCTGACGCTCTCTTACGATCTGCCGAAACAGTGGATCAGCAAACTGGCATTGAGCAGTGTCCAGGTGTTTGTGCAGGGCGATAACCTGTTCACTATTCACCGGAATCAGGGACTTGACCCTGAACAGGGAATCACGGGTATCACTTATTACCGTTATCCGGCTATGCGAACTATTTCCGGAGGTATCAATCTATCTTTCTAAAATTACACGATATATGAAAAAGATAAAAATTCAATCTATACTTACTGCTGTTGCCGGACTGTTTCTGGCAACGAGTTGTAGCAGTAGCTTTCTGAATACGGAACCGACGGATGCGGTAAGCTCCGATCAGGTAGCAGTAGCCGGAAATGCAGAACGCCTCTTCAACGGAGCTTGGTATAACCTGTTTGAATACGGAACGACGTATGCCAATATTGGTTATCGGGCACTTCAATGTCAGGATGATATGATGGCGAGCGATGTTGTTTCCCGTCCGAAATATGGGTTCAATTCTTCCTATCAGTTCAATGACGTGGCGATTCCTTCCGATGGAAGAACTTCGTTTGCCTGGTATCTGATCTATAAGACAATTGATAACTGCAACACTGCCATTTCGATTAAAGGTGACTCCGAGGAACTTCGGCAGGCACAGGGACAGGCATTGGCTTTGCGTGCCTTTTGCTATCTGCATTTGGTACAGCATTATCAGTTTACATATTTGAAAGATAAAGATGCTCCTTGTGTGCCTATATATACGGAACCGACTACGAGTAGTACCGAGCCGAAAGGAAAATCGACAGTGGCACAAGTTTTCCAGCAGATCTTTGATGATTTGAATCTCGCACAGGATTATCTGACAAACTACGTCCGCAAGGGCGACGGGCAGAAATTCAAACCGAATACGGATGTTGTCAACGGTCTTCTGGCACGTGCTTACTTATTGACAGGACAATGGGGAGAAGCCGCCAAAGCTGCCGAAGCTGCACGCAAAGGATATTCATTAATGACTACCACTGCCGAATACGAAGGTTTTAATAATATTTCCAATAAAGAATGGATTTGGGGATCTCCTCAAACACTTTCGCAATCGGATGCAAGTTATAATTTCTATTATCTGGATGCAACGTATGTCGGAGCTTACAGTAGCTTTATGGCCGATCCGCACTTGATGGATACTTTTGCTAAAGATGACATCCGTCTGCCTCTTTTCCAATGGATGCGTGAAGGATATCTGGGTTATAAGAAATTCCATATGCGTTCGGATGATACTGCGGATCTGGTACTGATGCGTTCGGCAGAAATGTATCTGATAGAAGCGGAAGCCAAGGCCAGGGATGGAGTAGCACTGGATCAGGCTGTTGCCCCATTGAATACATTACGTACTGCTCGTGGCGCAGGTAATTACGATGTGACAGGGAAAACAAAAGAGCAAGTGATTGACGAAATTCTGATGGAACGCCGGCGCGAACTTTGGGGAGAAGGATTCGGTATAACGGATGTACTCCGTAATCAGAAGGCGGTAGAACGTATGGCTCTATCTGAGGATATGCAGAAAACGGAAGTGGATTGCTGGCAGGAAGGCGGCAGTTTTGCGAAAAGAAATCCGTTAGGACATTGGTTCCTTAATTTCCCGGATGGTAAAGCGTTCTCGGCAAACAGTTCTTATTATCTGTATGCTATCCCTGAAAAAGAGATAAATGCAAACCCTAACTTATAAATAAATAGCTCTCTTAATTTTTTGACTTTGACCTTAACTTGTAGACCGGTATACGTCGTGACGATGCATACCGGTCGTTTTTTTATATCTGTATCTTCTGTTTCTTTAAATTGGGCAAAAAGAACGTGACTAATCCCAGTAATGGCATATAAGCGCAAACGTTATAAACCGACTCAATTCCAAATTTATCAGCCATATTGCCAAGTACAGCCGAAGCGATACCTGCTACTCCGAAGGCAAAACCAAAGAAAAGACCGGAAATCAATCCTAGCTTGGTAGGGAGTAGCTCTTGCGCATAAAGCAGGATAGCCGGAAAAGCAGACGAAAGCATCAGTCCTACACAAAAACTTAAGATGATGGTCCATGCTAAAGTGGCATGCGGCATCAGTAAACTAAAAGGTGCAGCCCCTAAAATAGAAGCCCAAATCACATATTTACGTCCTACACGGTCGCCGATAGGACCACCGAGCAATGTTCCGATAGCAGTAGCTACCAGAAAAATAAATAAGTATAATTGAGATTCCTGTACAGTTACATTGAATTTATGAATCAAATAGAATGTATAATAACTGGTAAGGCTTGCCATATAGATATACTTTGAGAAGATTAATATCAGTAGGATTCCGATAGATAAAGCAGTCTTATCCATCGGTAAAGGCAAATGTACAGCCTTTTTCACTGTAGCCTTTTGCTCTTTCATTCGGTTGAGATAAGATTTGTACCATTTGCAGATCGGATACATGACACCGATAGCAGCCAAAGCAAAAAGTGTAAAAACGGCCAGATGCTCTCTGCCATAAGGGGCTACCAGCAAAGCCACCAATAAAGGACCTAGTGAACCTCCTAAATTGCCTCCTACCTGAAATAACGATTGTGCCAGTCCCCGTTTTCCACCCGAAGCAAGAAAAGTGATACGTGATGCCTCCGGATGCAAGACGGAAGAACCGATTCCGATCAGAAAAACAGAGACCAGCATCCAGTAAAGATTGTTGGAGAATGCCAGATTGATCATTCCTATCATTGTAAAGCTCATTCCGATAGGTAGTGACCAGGCAACGGGATGTTTATCGAAGATGATTCCGGTGATTGGCTGGAATACCGAAGCCGAGAGTTGATAAACCAGTGTGATAAGGCCGATCTGTGCAAAGTTGAGTCCCAAATCGTCTTTGAATAATGGATAGGCTGCCGATATAACGGACTGCAAAAGATCATTGAGACAATGCGAAAGGCTTAATGCGATGAGGATAGAAAATGTAATTCTTCCTACGGGTTGTTCCTGATTCTGTACCATAATACCTATTCTTTTGAAATGTTCCTGAAAAAATGACTGCAAAGGTACGTAAACTTCCCGTTTCTCAATATATTTGTCACAATTAAATCTATAAGTAATGAAGAAAGTAGTATTAGCGATGGATTCTTTCAAAGGGTGTCTTTCCTCATCAGAGGCGGAAAAGGCGGCGGAAGAAGGCATAAAGCTGGTTTGTCCGGATTGTGAAGTCATTCGTTTTCCGATAGCCGACGGAGGTGAGGGAATATTGACTGTCTTGGTAGAAGCAACACGAGGCACTTATCAGAAGATCATAGCGAATGATCCTTTGATGCGTCCGATAGAAACCACTTATGGAGTTTCGGGCGACAAATGCATTGCTTTTATTGAGATGGCCACCGTGAATGGTCTGCCGCTATTATCAGAAACGGAACGAAATCCGATGCTGACCACTACTTATGGAACCGGTGAATTGATATTGCACGCTATTGAACAGGGATATCGGGAATTTGTCATAGGTATCGGAGGAAGTGCTACGAATGATGCCGGAGTAGGTCTGTTACAAGCATTAGGAGCCCGATTTCTCGATAAGGATGGAGCAGTCTTGGGAAAAGGAGGCGAAATTCTGCATCGAATTGCCGCTATTGATTTTTCTTCCGTTCATCCTGCACTTAAAGATACTCGTTTCACGATAGCCTGTGATGTGCGAAATCCCTTTTGTGGCCCGGAAGGTGCTGCGCATGTTTTTGCCCGACAGAAGGGGGCGGATGATACAATGATAGAGAAATTAGATGTGGGTATGCAGTCTTTTTCCCGGTTGATCCATTCAACTACCGGAAGAGAAATTACTCACGTTCCCGGAGCAGGAGCTGCCGGAGGCTTGGGAGGTGCCTTTCTTGCTTTTCTGAATGCTGAACTAAAGCCCGGCATTGATTTACTGCTCCAAACATTGAAATTTAGTGAGAAAATAAAAGGTGCTGATCTGATCATAACCGGTGAGGGGAGAACAGACCGTCAATCTTTAATGGGAAAAGTACCCTCCGGAATATTAGAAGAGGCGAAACGACAAGGGATACCGGTCATTGTTGTGGCAGGCAGTATAGAGGATACGGAAATTCTGAATCAGGCAGGTTTTCAAGGTGTCTTTTCTATCATTCCTTCGCCCATGTCTTTGGAAACAGCCATGAAGCCGGAAGTTGCTAAGAAAAACATTTGCCGGACTGTTGCCCAAATTATCTCTTTAGTGAATTTATAATGGCGTTTGTAGTGTAAATTGTCGTTAATTCATTTTTGACTTACTGAACTATTCGTGGTACCTGATGTTGTTAAATAAAAAAGGAGGATAAAATGGGCTTTATTTGGTATATTATTATTGGTATTATAGCCGGCTTTCTTGCAGGTAAGATAATGCGTGGCGGAGGTTTTGGCCTTATTATAAATTTGTTACTTGGTATTCTCGGAGGAGTGCTGGGCGGTTGGGTATTTGCCCTTTTCGGACTTGCGGCTTCGGGATTGATTGGAAGTTTGATAACTTCTACCGTAGGAGCTATTCTGGTATTATGGATTGCTTCTTTATTCTCGAAATCTAAATAAAGATTTTATATAATTTATTTTTAATCTAAAAACAGAACTTAATTATGGAATGTAGACATGGAAATTTCTGGATTGGACTTGGAATTGGTTCAATCCTTGGTGCAGTAGCTTATCGTCTTTCACGTACAGCAAAAGCCAGACAGTTGGAGAGTGATATTTATAACGCTATTCACCGTATCGGCCGTGATGCTGAAATAGCAGCAGCCGAAGCTGAAAGAAAAGCAATGAATCTTGGCTTAAAAGCTGTTGAAACAGGAGCTAAGGTCGCAGATAAAGTAGCTGAAGAGGCTGATAAAGCAGTTGGAAAAGCAAAAGAAAAATGGGAGAAATAATCATCCTTGAAAGTGGTAATCAGGTTTAAAATAACTGGTTATCACTTTTCTTTTGTACTTATAGCTTCCTTCTTGAAAATCTACCTTAACCGGATACTGTCACTATCCTTCATATCTGCTTTTGCATAGAATAATCAGTGTGTGTCCGTACACATTTTTCCTTTTATATCCCTCTTTTTGGTTCTTTTCACAGATAAAAAGCTTTTCTGTCATGGTGTTTATTACCTCCCAAACATATATTTGATGGCTTTTTCCATTATTTTTCTTATGTTTAACAACATACGTATTACTTGCCTTCCTTTATTAAATATCTGAATATCATATTTATAGCATTTTCGTAGTAGAATGTGTGTGCGCACACACTTTTGCTTAATTCAATAATTCATTTTACATTTGTCGTCGAAAAACAAGATACTTATCAGTATATGGACAAAGAATTCTCAAATATTCGTATTGTAGACATCGCCAAGATGGCAGGAGTCTCTGTCGGTACGGTAGATCGGGTGATTCACAATCGTGGACGGGTATCTGAAGAGAACAGGAAGAAAGTCCAGACTATTCTGGAGATGGTTCATTATCAGCCGAATCTGATGGCGCGTTCGTTGGCATCTAAAAAACAATATCATTTTGTGGCAATTACTCCTTCTTTTACGCACGGAGAATATTGGGAAGCTATTTCTGAGGGTATTGATAAGGCGGCTTCAGAGATGGAATCTTATAATATAACGATCACTAAACTCTTTTTCGATCAATACAATAACAAAACTTTTGATGATATTGTCCGCAATCTGTTGGATGAAAAAGTAGATGGGGTATTGATTGCAACACTGTTTACCGACTCTGTTATACGGCTTTCGCAAGAACTCGACAGGAATGAAATTCCCTATGTTTATGTTGACTCCAATATTGAAGGGCAACATCAGTTGGCATATTTCGGGACGGAGTCTTATGATGCCGGAGTGATTGCTGCGCGATTATTGACAGACAAGATTTCTTCGACTTCGGATATCCTGATGGCACGAATTATTCATAGTGGAAAAAACGACTCAAATCAAGGTAAGAACCGGAGAGAAGGCTTTTGTCACTATCTGAAAGAAACAGGATTTACCGGAAATTTGCATGAAGTAGAATTGAAAATCAATGATTCGGTTTACAATTTTATCAAACTGGACGAAATCTTTGAAGCGAATGCAACTATAGAAGGAGGAATCATCTTTAATTCAACTTGCTACATCTTGGGAAACTACCTGAAAGCAAGAGGAATGCAAAAAGTAAAATTGGTTGGCTACGACCTTATCGAAAGGAATACTCAACTGCTCTCCGATGGCGTTATCACTGCATTAGTAGCACAGCGTCCCGAACGACAAGGATATGATGGCATCAAATCATTATGCAATCATTTGCTGTTCAAGCAGAACCCCGAAAAGGTGAACCTGATGCCGATTGATATTCTTCTAAAAGAAAATCTGAAATATTATCTGAACAATAAGTTATAAACCATATAAATAAAAAAGAACCATGAATGAATTATTTAACGTAAAGGACAAAGTTGTTGTTATCACCGGTGGAGCCGGAATCTTAGGTAAGGGTATCGCTGCATACTTAGCTAAAGAAGGAGCTAAAGTTGTTGTACTCGATAGAAGCGAAGAAGCAGGTAAGGCATTGGTAGAAAGTATCAAAGCTGAAGGAAATGAAGCTATGTTCCTGTATACGGACGTAATGGACAAAGAAGTGCTGGAAGGTAACAAAGTGGAGATCATGAAAGCCTATGGCCGTATTGACGTATTGCTGAACGCTGCCGGAGGTAATATGGCAGGCGCAACAATTGCTCCGGACAAAACTTTCTTTGACTTACAGATTGATGCCTTTAAGAAAGTGGTGGATTTGAATCTGTTTGGTACGGTATTGCCTACAATGGTATTTGCTGAAATCATGGTAGAACAGAAGAAAGGTTCTATCGTAAACTTCTGTTCCGAATCGGCTCTTCGTCCGTTGACACGTGTGGTAGGTTACGGAGCTGCAAAAGCTGCTATTGCTAACTTCACTAAATATATGGCTGGCGAACTGGCTTTGAAATTCGGTAACGGTCTGCGTGTAAATGCTATCGCCCCGGGATTCTTCCTGACTGACCAGAACCGTGCGCTGTTGACAAACCCTGATGGTTCTCTGACTGACCGTTCCAAGACAATTCTTGCTCATACTCCGTTCAATCGTTTCGGTGAACCGGAAGACCTTTACGGGACTATTCATTATCTGATCAGTGATGCTTCTAACTTCGTAACAGGTACAGTAGCTGTTATCGACGGAGGTTTCGACGCATTCTCCATTTAATACCTATTACTTATTACTTATTACCTATTACTTAATACTTATCATATTATGTATCTATGTGAACAAACTTGGCGCTGGTATGGTCCGAATGACCCAGTAAGCTTGTGGGATATCAAACAGGCAGGCGCTACCGGTATAGTAAACGCACTTCATCACATTCCGAATGGCGAAGTGTGGACAGTAGAAGAAATCATGAAGCGTAAGCAAATGATTGAAGAAGTGGGTCTGACCTGGTCCGTTGTAGAAAGTGTACCTGTGCACGAACATATCAAAACGCAGACCGGTGATTTCTTGAAATATATTGAAAACTATAAGGAAAGCATCCGTAATCTGGCCAAATGTGGTGTAATGGTAGTTACTTATAACTTCATGCCTGTATTGGACTGGACACGTACGGATCTTGCCTATACAATGCCTGACGGCTCTAAAGCTCTTCGCTTTGAGAAAGCGGCTTTCCTTGCTTTCGACCTCTTTATTCTGAAACGTCCGAATGCGGAGAAAGACTATACTCTGGAAGAAATAGCCAAAGCAAAAGCCCGTTTCGAACAAATGAGTGAAGACGATAAGAAATTGTTGGTTCGTAATATGATTGCCGGACTTCCGGGATCGGAAGAAAGTTTCACCGTAGAACAGTTCCAGGAAGCATTGGATCGTTATAATGATATCGATGCTGAGAAACTTCGTTCTAACTTGATCTTCTTCCTGAAAGAAATTGCACCTGTGGCTGATGAGGTAGGAGTGAAGCTGGTGATTCATCCGGACGATCCTCCTTATACAATCTTAGGTTTACCGCGTATTCTAAGTACGGAAGAAGACTTTAAAAAACTGATTGAAGCCGTTCCTAACGAATCTAACGGTCTTTGCTTGTGTACAGGTTCTTTCGGTGTACGTGCTGACAATGACCTTGCAGGTATGATGGAGCGTTTTGGCGATCGTGTCAACTTTGTACACTTGCGTAGTACACAGCGTGACGAAGAAGGAAACTTCTATGAAGCTAACCACCTGGAGGGAAATGTAGATATGTACAACGTAATGAAGAGTCTGATTCTTCTGCAACAACGTCGTAAATGTTCTATCGCTATGCGTCCGGACCACGGTCATCAGATGATTGATGATCTGAAGAAGAAGACAAATCCGGGATATTCCTGCTTAGGCCGCCTTCGTGGATTGGCAGAACTTCGCGGTTTGGAAATGGGTATTGCAAAGTCTATTCTATAAGCAGAATTCATAATTAGCAATCTATTTTAAAGACACTACGGCTATTATTGACAGTAATAATAGTGGTAGTGTCTTTTATATTGCTCATTTACGGAGCTTTCGTATTAAAATAAGCTTCCGGTGTGCAAATCAACTTTTGGCTTTTTAGGCTCGGGGATGATGAGCAAGGCTATTTGTGCACAAGCCTCAGCATCAGCGAGAGCATGGTGATGATTGGTTAAATCATATCCGCATCGGGCTGCCACCGTATGTAGCTGATGATTGGGCAACTCTTTTCCAAACACTTTCCGTGAAGTGCGGCAAGTACAATAAAACTTATAATTGGGATAAGTCATCTCATATAGCTCATGAACAGCTTTCAGACAGCCCTCATCAAAAGGACTGTTGTGGGCAACAAGCGGAAGACCGTCTATAAGCGGTTTTATTTCTGCCCATACATCAGGAAAATCTTCCGCTTCTTCCGTATCCGCGTAAGTCAGTCCGTGAACAGCTGTTGTCCATTGCGTATAATAGTTGGGGCAAGGACGGATCAGACGATAGATTTTCTTCACGATTTTTCCATTCCTTACGATGACCACCCCTACGCTGCATACGCTGGTGCGCTTTCCGTTGGCTGTTTCAAAGTCGATAGCTGCAAAGTCCTTCATGCGTTTTGCTGTTTTTTGAAACACAAATGTACATGATATTTTTTGCAAAATACATGAATTGGCATTTATTCTCTTTATATTTGCGTATAAAATAGACCGATGTACACAGAATATCAGCCCTCTCGTCTACTCGCTCCCTATATTGATAATTATTGGGAATTTAAGGGAACTCCGGAATATGGTATGCGTATCCATATTTTGCCGGATGGTTGTACCGATTTCATTTTTACGTTGGGAGAAGCAGTGAGTAAGGTAAAAGAAGAAACGCTGGTCATGCAGCCTTATCGTTCTTACTTTGTGGGTCCGATGACGAAATATTCGGAGCTTGTCACTTATGCCGAATTCGTTCATCAGTTTGGCGTTCGTTTTCTGCCTTGTGGGTTGTCCGGATTTACAAAGCTGCCTTTGCATGAGTTTGCGAATTACAGAATCAGTACGAATGAAATGCAGGCGGTTTTTGACAGTACCTTTATCGAGAGGTTATGTGAGCAGAATGATGTCCGGGGACGGATTCAGGTCGTTGAAGAACATCTCCTGGCGTATCTTGCACATAACTATCAGCCTGTTGATACCCAAGTTGCCGCAGCGGTGAATATAATCACTCAGTCCGCAGGGAAGCGTTCTGTTCGTAGTCTGATGGATGAGATATGCCTGTGCCAGCGTCATTTTGAACGGAAGTTTAAACATAACACCGGATTCACTCCTAAAGAATATAGCCGCATTGTTAAATTCAAGAATGCAGTAGAATTACTGAGAAACACGGCCTCTGTCAACCTGCTGACTACTGCCATCGACGCAGGATATTATGACCTGGCACATTTCTCAAAAGAAATCAAAACATTGTCGGGCAATACTCCTACATCATTTCTTTCACTCACACTTCCGGAGGATATAACGCTGACTTATATCGAACCTTAGCACCGGATTAGTAAAAGTCGATTTTTTACAATAGAACAGACATCTGTGCCGTTATCTTTGTGGCGAAATAAAATAAATACAATAAGATTATGTCAACAAAAACTATGAAAGAAAAAGCGGTGGAGTTATTGCAGAAATGCGAAGTTGTCACCCTTGCTTCTGTGAACAAGGAAGGCTATCCCCGTCCTGTGCCAATGAGTAAAATTGTAGCAGAAGGAATTTCCACTATCTGGATGTCCACCGGAGCGGATTCATTGAAGACTATTGATTTTTTATCGAATCCGAAAGCAGGATTATGTTTTCAGGAGAAGGGGGACAGTGTGGCATTGATGGGAGAAGTAGAAGTCGTGACAGACGAAAAACTGAAGCAGGAACTTTGGCAGGACTGGTTTATCGAACACTTTCCCGGTGGTCCTACAGATCCGGGTTATGTATTGCTAAAGTTTACCGCCAATCACGCAACCTACTGGATTGAAGGCACTTTTATTCATAAAAAGCTTGACTAATCTTGGTTTAGAGCGATTATAAAATTGACAGGTAACGGTACATTTGTGTACGAAAAAAGAGAAAGACATTCCCAAAGTAAGGACTGTTTTTCTCTTTTATGTTTAGGCTGGAAGACGTGGTTTTCGTCTATCTGGCATTCATTTAGAATTCAAACTTTTCCAGTTTCATTTCAGCTAATTCCTGAATGATACCTACGTATTGTGCAAAATGAGCGGTTTTCTCGTGTGCAGCCAGTACTTCAGCATTCTGCCATGTTTCGCAAATCATGAAAACATCACGGCGGGTACTGCTTTCAAAAGTATCATAAGCAATGCATCCTTCTTCTTTCAAAGAGCAGGCAGTCAGTTCTTTTGCTGCCTCAATCGCTTTTTCGCGGTTTGTTTCGTTTACACGAACAAAAACATTTAATCTGATCATAGTTCTTTTATTATTTATGTGATTAAAAAGAATGGTTTCATCACTGTGTTTGTGAAGAACCGAAGGCAAAGATAGTATTTTTCTGTAGCTTCCCGCAGGCTGTTTTCAAATTTTCATATAAACTTCATATAATCATAAAAAATCGGTTATATTTGCATCTGAATTCTAAAAGCAACTATTTTGGGCACCATTCTTAAATTTGTTATAGCTTAATATTAGCCTCATAAACCACAGGCTAATTTCTTTCGTTTGAGTACTTCTACTTGAACCGGTTTTTCATTTTATCAATTTTATTATTCACTGCATCGTTTTTTAAAGACGAGTGCAATTTGGTATTCAGGCTTTTAGTCAGACTCCTTATGATGATTCGAAAGCTGTGGGTACATTGAGAATGAATGGAAAATTTCGTAAGAAATAGTAAGCTGAACATAGAAAAAGAAATTAAAAGGATTGAGCAAGAGCCGATTGCCCCTCTTGAGCGGATAAAGCAGATAATAGATGTCATACAGACATCACTTACTTTGCTGAAAAGGGCAGTTGCCGAATATCAATTTCAGAACCCTGAAGAAGAAATTCAGTTCTTTAAAGTCTGGAAACCGCAGATTTCCGGCTTGCTGATGTTTTATATCCGTTTATATCAGATTGAAAAGAACCGTGTCGGCAAATCCCTGTCGGCTCAATGCAAATATTTAAAGATGGAGCTGGAAAATATACAGAAGTCATTTTTGAATAATAGCTTCTATGATTATTATCGTGCCGGTCAGACCGAACTTGATAAGCAATATTTTATCCGTGAGAATTATGATATTCTTTCCGATGTTCATTGTCATTTGCTGGACAGGGATTCTTCTTTTACCACCTTACACGATTCAAGCGTTGCAATGATTCTGGCGAATAGTCATTTGATAGAATATGTATCAGACGAGATCGATTCGCTGTCAGACAAACTGCATCTTAAATTCACCTCCATAGTAGACAGTAAATTGCTGCAATGGACGGATAGTAAAGTCGCCTTGGTTGAATTCATCTATGCGATCTATGCGGGCAAATGCTTTAATAATGGAAATACCAGTCTGAAAGACATCGCTTTTTGTTGCGAGGTACTTTTCAATATCGAGATTGGGGACTTTTATCGTATCTTCTTGGAAATCAGGAATAGGAAGAAGAACAGGACACAATTTCTTGATAAGTTGAAGGATAAAATACAGAAGATGATGGATGAGCTCGACAGATAAATTTCACGCCATCTTGTGACATCTTGTGAATTTTATAAATGGCTTATATCCAACTTTGCTTTATGGATACAACATTTACATGGGAGATAAAGGCAAAGAATTCTCCTTTATTAATTAAGAAATGCAGTCATTGCGATAGTGACCGGTTTTACTGCAGTGATAAGTTTAGAATGAATGCGCAGAAAAAGAACATCGATGTCTGGCTGATATATCGGTGTGTGAAATGCGATAATACGTGCAACATTACTTTGCTGTCACGTACCAAACCGGATTTGATAGATAAAGTCCTGTTTCATAGCTTTTCCATGAACGATCGGAAAGCAGCCTGGAAATATGCTTTTTCTGCCGAACTTGCCGGCAGGAATCATTTGAAAACGGATTATGATAGTGTAGAATATGAGGTTACGGATAACTTCTCGAAAGAAGATATTCTCCACGTGCCCGATGTAATCATAAAGATTCAAATCAAATGTGAGTTCGAATTTAATCTGAAACTGTCATCTTTATTAAAAAGGAATTTTCTTCTTTCCGCCACTCAGCTAAAGCGTCTGTTTGAACAGGGAGTGATTTCGCTACTTTCCGGTAAAGAGCCACGGAAATATAAAGTAAAGAACGGAGATATCCTGTTGATAGATAAAGAACATTTGCTTGTTATGATGGACTTTGTGGATAGCTTTATGGTAAAAACAGGCATTGATTGATTTTTTATTACTACATTTGTCTGATATGGAACAGGGAATTCAGAAACTAAGTACTATTATAAATTCAGAGATATGAGAAAATTGTTCTTATTAGCTATTGTTTTATGTGTATGGAGTGTCGTTGCCGATGCTCAGGAGAGTGAGGGAAGATATATTGAGGTAACCGGTTCTTCTGAAATAGAAGTTGTTCCGGATGAGATTCATCTTTTGATTCAAATAAAGGAATATTGGAAAGAGGAATTTGTGCCGAAGTCCAAGCCGGAAGATTATAAAACGAAAGTTCCGTTGGAATGGATTGAAAAAGATTTGCGTCGGGTGCTAAGTAGAGCAGGTATTTCGGATGAGGCTATTCGTGTACAGGAAATCGGAGACTATTGGCGTCAGAAAGGAAAAGAATTTCTGATAGGTAAGCAACTGGACATCCGGTTTACTGACTTCGAAAAGATAAATGCCGTTATTAAGAAGATTGATACGAAAGGCATCGAGTCCATGCGTATCGGGGAACTGAAGCATAAGGATTTGCCGAACTATCGGAAACAAGGTAAGATAGAAGCATTGAAAGCAGCACGTGAAAAGGCATCTTATCTTGTGGAAGCTATGGGACAAAAACTGGGTGAGGTCATTCGTATTGTCGAACCGGCTTCGAGCTATGTAAGTCCTTATTCTCTTTATCAGGCACAGAGTAATGTCAGTATGGGGACAGCTGCCACTGAGCAATATCGCATTATTAAATTGCGGTATGAGATGACGGCGCGTTTTGCTATTGAATAATTTTTTTCTTGCTAAGAATTACAGTTCGCATTACATAAAACTGTACCTTTGTATGCGATGAGCTATTCGTCTGACAGCTGTTGAACTTTCGTCTGACAACTGTTATCTTTTCGTCTAACAACTGTCAGACGAAAAAGAAACAGTTGTCAGACGATTATTTTTATGCTAAACTAAAGTTAAGGTTTAGTATAAGAGGACTGAAATGTTAGCGAATAAACTGATAGACACATAAACAACTAATAAAAAATATACTAATGAGTGCATTTTATGATTTGTATGAGACTCCGGACCCTAATGATACAGGGGAGAAACAACCCCTTCATGCCCGCATCGTTCCGAGTGGAACTTATTCGAAAAAAGATTTTATAGAACGCGTATCCCGTCACCAACCTTTCCCGCACAATATAATTGAAGGAGTACTTGGCGCTGTAGTTGATGAACTGGCCGAAGCCTTGGCGGATGGATACATCGTGGAACTGGGCGAACTTGGACATTTCAGCATTTCGTTGAAGTGTACCCATAAAGTGATGACTAAGAAAGAAATTCGTGCCGAGTCTATCCGTTTTGACAATGTTCATTTACGTACTTCCAAAGAATTTAAAAAGAAAATAAAGCGGGAGATAGAACTTGAACGAGTTGAGAACTCCAAAGTAAAAACTCACGATACTAAAATATCCATTGAAGACCGTCTACGGATGTTGCAGGAATTTCTGAAGAAGAACGGAGGAATCACGCGTATAGAATATAGCAGGCTGACCGGACTTCCCCGATTGAAAGCAATTGATGATTTGAATGCTTTCATCAAGGAGGGAACTCTTCGTAAGAGGGGAGCAGGACGAACTGTCTTTTATGTGTGGAAACAGAAGGAATGAAACAATGAATTAAAATATATATGGATTAATTATTAGAGGATACTACAGAAAACCACTCGCACACTAATTTTGTTCTACCTGTCAGTTTCTTATCTATCTTTTCCAATAATGAAGAATAATATTCTGTATGTATTTTTATCCAGTTATCCAAACATCCGTCTCCTTCGTTGACAGCAAATTCTTCTGTTATATCTTGAAAATCTACAATCTCTATTCTTTCAATTTTCACAATACATTTTTCTTTGCCCTGTGAGTCTAGTATAGAAGCGTATTCATTGACTTTAATTTCTTCTTGATTCATAAGAGAATAATCATATAAAGAAGAAGTAGCTGTTTTTTCTCCTGATAAGACCTTGTCTGCCAATTCGTCTGTATCGCATCCGAACTGTATTCTATGTTTTATTTCCATCATGCTTAGATAGATAATATCTTTTCCCCGTTTTTCAGATATTCGGTTAGCGGGATTCCCATATATCTAACAGTTATACCTAGATTTGTGATGATAGAGGCTACCCCGAAATTCTCACAGCAATCTTGGCATGCCTCAATCGTAATTCCTGATTGTAACATCTCTAATATTTCAGTCTGTACTTGCGTATCGTTGGCTACTAATTTCACAGATGCTCCCCAAAGAATAATATTTATATGTTTCCACCAACCTCTGTTTTTAGAGTTTAAGGCATACATTGCCAACATATTAAAAACGGTATCTTTGTTGTCAGTCGTCCAAAGAATGGTTAATTTGTCATTTGCGCTCATAATCTGTTATCTTTTGATGATTCTTTATTTTCTATAGACATATTGTGTCACTATGCTATGAAACAAAAGTAATGAATAAAAATTGAATGTCGTTTATTACTATTCTTTTAATAACACATATTAAGTCAGATAATTTGCGCCGTCTGTTTCATACGAGTATCTTTGCCTCACTATTCTGTTAAAACGATAGGGGAGAATGTATCACAAGAGAAAAATAAGAGCATACATAGCATGGATGTTATTCATGACATTCATTCCCTTCTTTGTAGTGAAAACCTTTCACTATCATGGAAGTGAAGATGAAACGTCATGCTCTCATGCCGACCATTCCCGGAGTCATGCCGAGGATTGTGCCATATGTAAATACTCCCTTTCTCTCTTTACAGAACCTCAGTCGGTAGAATTTCACTGTATATTGACGCTCGTTCCTTACGAGCCGATTACTTATCAGGATAAGGTTGTCTGCAAACGGACTTATTCGCATCACCTACGCGCGCCTCCTGCCGCATAATTACATATTCATATTTTCTAGGAAGACAGGTTCATTGTAACTTGTCCTCACATTCATTTTACACATTATATAAAAGATTGTAATTGATGCGTATCGGAATTATTTCGGGCGTAATAGGGCTGTTTGTAACCTTATCCGTCCACGCACAGAAGTCCGATTCAATCAAGAGTATGCTTTTACCTGATGTTGTTGTGACCGAGTCATACCAACAGCGTCAAGCCAAGAAGTCTGCACTTACGGTTGAAGTGATAGAACAGGATTTTCTGCGCAAACATTTTACGGGAAACTTCATGCAGGCAATGGAGAACATTCCCGGAGTACAAGCTATGGATATAGGCTCCGGCTTCTCCAAACCGATGATTCGGGGGATGGGATTCAACCGGATAGCCGTACTGGAAAACGGAATCAAGCAGGAAGGCCAGCAATGGGGAGCCGACCACGGACTGGAACTGGATGCCTTTAATATCGAGGCAGTCAATGTATTGAAAGGTCCTTCCTCACTGCTTTACGGCAGTGATGCCATGGGTGGAGTGATTGATATAGCCTCTCCTCCCATACCTTCTGCGAATATGCTCTTCGGCGATGTCACCCTATTGGGTAAATCCGTCAACGAAACACTGGCAGGTTCGCTGATGCTGGGACTTAAAAAGAATGCCTGGTATGCGCAAATCCGTTATTCCGAACAGCACTTCGGTGATTACCGCATCCCTACGGATACCATTGTCTACCTGACTCAGAAAATGCCTGTCTATGGGCGTAAACTGAAAAATACGGCAGGAGTGGAACGCAATATCGGCCTTTTCACCCAATATCAGCGAAAAGGCTATAAAGCAGACTATTCCATCAGTAATGTCTATCAGAAGACGGGCTTCTTTCCGGGCGCACACGGTGTCCCCGACGCATCGCGCGTAGAAGATGACGGAGACAGCCGGAATATCGAGTTGCCTTACAGTAAGGTAAATCATCTGAAAGTAACCACACATCAGCAATATGCTTGGGAGAGACTGATCCTGTCCGGTGATTTGGGATTTCAGAATAACCATCGGGAGGAATGGAGTGCTTTTCATACTCATTACGGCTCCCAGCCTGCGCCGGAGAAGGACCCGGACAAAGAACTGGCTTTCGATCTGAACACATACAGTGCTTCGGTAAAAGCCCGTTTTATTGGCTCTTCTTCATGGGAGCATACGTTGGGGTGGGATGGGCAACATCAGCAGAACGACATTTCCGGCTATTCATTCTTGTTGCCGGAGTACCATCGTTCTACTACCGGATTGCTCTGGCTTACGACGTATAAGCCTAATAACATTCTCTCTGTCAGTGGAGGCGTGCGATATGATTATGGTTATATTGGCATCTCTCCGCATGAGGACGTTTATCTGGCGGATTACCTTCGGAGGCAAGGATATGATGATGAACAAGTAGAGTCCTATAAATGGAACAGTCATGCTGTCCGAAAGCATTTCGGTGACTATTCCTTTTCTTTGGGACTGGTATGGACACCCTCCGTTCAGCACATGGTGAAAGTGAACATCGGACGTAGCTTCCGCCTCCCCGGAGCCAATGAACTGGCTGCTAACGGCGTACATCACGGCACTTTCCGTCACGAGCAGGGAGATGCTTCTCTGAAATCCGAGCAAGGATGGCAGATGGATGCTTCCTACAACCTGCGATATCACGGACTTTCCGTTTCCGTGTCTCCTTTTGTCAGTTGGTTCAGTAACTATATCTTTCTGCGTCCCACGGGCGAATGGTCGGTTCTGCCGCATGCCGGACAGATTTACCGCTACACGGGAGCCGAAACACTGTTTGCCGGAACGGAGGCTACGATAGACATTAACTTTCTGCGTCATTTCAATTACCGTATCTCCGGAGAATACGTTTACACCTACAACTGTGACGAGCATATTCCGTTAAGTTTTTCTCCGCCGTTCGGTATGCGGAATACGTTGACATGGCAAAGAAAACACTGTATGCTTTATGCGGAGTGGCAACTGATTGCCCGTCAGAACCGTGTAGACCGTAATGAGGACCGTACACCGGGGGCCAACCTGTTTCATTTGGGTGGCTCGCTGAATATTCCGGTTGGCAGGACTAACGAGATAGAAATCACCCTGACCGCCCGTAATATCTTTAATACCAGATATTACAATCATCTTAGTTTTTACAGGAAAGTAGAAATTCCGGAACCGGGACGAAACTTCCAATTATTAATCAAAATCCCATTTAAAAAATTACTGTAATGAAAACAAAACTTTACCTCCCGATAATTAGCCTTCTGGCGATGTCTGTATTTGCATTTATTTCTTGTGACGATTCGGATAGCGATACCACCAAACCGGTGATTGAACTGAGCGAACCGGAAGAAGGGCAAGAACTGAAAATTGGCGATGAGCACGGAGTACATTTTGAAATGGATCTGTCGGACGACGTCATGTTAAAGTCTTATATGATTGAAATACATAGTAATTTCGACCACCATTCGCATGGAAAGAGCAGGGCTGCCGCTACGGACGAAGCCACTGTCGATTTCAGTTTCAACAGGTCTTATGATATCTCCGGAAAGAAAACGGCGCACATCCATCATCACGATATTATAATTCCGGCCAATGCTACTCCGGGCGATTATCATCTGATGGTTTATTGCACGGATGCCGCAGGAAACGAAACCTACATTGCGCGCAATATTGTACTGAGCACTACCGCCGAAGAGGACGATCATCATCACGATGAATAACTGAAAGAGCCTGCCTGCCATGCAAAACGGGGGGCGGGATGGAGTATCTTTTTTCTCTTATTAATCAGTGTTCGTATAATTTTCTTTAAAAGGTGTAATAGTTATTACACCTTTTGTGTTTCCAAAGCTTTACTTTTGTGAAAAATACTTTTTCACTATGATGAAGTTACCATTTATAAACCGAATTTTTCCTTCGTACAGATCAAGGATAGTAGCCGTTATCATTGGCGGTATTATTGTAGGCGGAGGAGCTTTATTTATGTACATGCTTCGGGCACATACGTATCTGGGCGATGATCCGGCAGCGTGTGTGAATTGTCACATCATGTCTCCTTATTATGCCACATGGTTTCACAGTTCACATGCACGGGATGCCACCTGTAACGATTGTCATGTTCCTCACGAGAACATTGTAAAGAAATGGACATTCAAAGGAATGGATGGTATGAAGCACGTCGCAGCTTTCCTTACCAAAAGTGAGCCACAAGTGATACAGGCCCACGAGGCCAGTTCGCAGGTGATTATGAACAATTGTATTCGTTGCCATACACGACTGAATACGGAGTTTGTAAAAACAGGAAAGATAGATTATATGATGTCTATGGTAGGAGAAGGAAAGGCTTGCTGGGACTGTCATCGGGATGTACCTCATGGTGGTAAGAATTCGTTGTCCGCTACTCCGGCAGCTATCGTCCCTCTTCCCGAATCGCCTGTACCGGAATGGCTCCGGAAGATGGTTAATAATAAGGAATAAGCATATACATAACTACGTAATAAAATAATAAAACCGATATACAATGGAAAAGAAATTAAAATCATGGCAAGGATGGCTGTTGTTCGGAGGTTCAATGGTCGTTGTTTTTGTTTTAGGATTATGTGTTTCTGCGTTGATGGAGAGGAGGGCGGAAGTCGCCAGTATCTTTAATAACCGCAAAACTGTCATTAAAGGTATTGAAGCACGCAACGAACTGTTTAAAGATGATTTTCCCCGCGAATATCAGACTTGGACGGAAACGGCAAAGACTGATTTTGAAAGCGAGTTTAATGGCAATGTCGCTGTTGATGCTTTGGAAAAACGTCCGGAAATGGTTATTCTGTGGGCAGGATATGCATTTTCAAAAGACTATTCCACTCCGCGCGGACATATGCATGCTATCGAGGATATTACGGCGTCACTTCGTACCGGTTCTCCTGCAGGTCCGCACGATGGCCCTCAGCCTTCTACTTGCTGGACTTGTAAGAGTCCGGATGTTCCCCGCATGATGGAAGCATTGGGAGTCGATTCTTTCTATAATAACAAATGGGCTGCCTTTGGTGATGAAATCGTGAATCCGATCGGCTGTTCCGACTGCCACGATCCGGAAACAATGAATCTTCATATCAGCCGTCCGGCATTGATTGAAGCTTTCCAGCGTCAGGGAAAAGATATCACAAAAGCTACTCCACAGGAAATGCGTTCATTGGTCTGTGCGCAGTGCCACGTAGAATATTACTTTAAGGGTGACGGTAAATATTTGACTTTCCCGTGGGATAAAGGTTTCACTGTAGAAGACATGGAAGCATATTATGATGAGGCAGGTTTCTATGATTACATTCATAAGTTAAGCCGTACTCCGATCTTGAAAGCCCAGCATCCCGACTATGAAATAGCTCAGATGGGTATTCACGGGCAAAGGGGCGTTTCTTGTGCCGATTGTCATATGCCTTATAAGAGTGAAGGGGGCGTGAAATTCAGTGACCATCATATTCAGAGCCCATTGGCAATGATTGACCGCACCTGTCAGACTTGTCATCGTGAGAGTGAAGAAACATTACGTAACAATGTGTACGAGCGTCAGCGCAAGGCAAATGAAATCCGTAACCGTCTGGAACAGGAACTGGCAAAGGCGCATATCGAAGCAAAATTTGCCTGGGATAAGGGTGCTACAGAAGATCAGATGAAAGATGTGCTTGCATTGATTCGTCAGGCACAATGGCGTTGGGACTTCGGTGTGGCATCACATGGAGGTTCTTTCCATGCACCGCAGGAGATTCAGAGAATTCTTTCTCATGGTCTGGACCGTGCTATGCAGGCTCGTCTGGCTGTATCCAAAGTTTTAGCGAAGCATGGGTATACGGAAGACGTTCCGATGCCGGACATTTCAACGAAGGCCAAAGCACAGGAATATATCGGTCTTGATATGGATGCTGAAAGAGCTGCTAAGGAGAAATTCCTGAAAACGACCGTTCCGGCATGGCTGGAGAAGGCAAAGGCAAACGGGCGTCTGGCACAAAAGTAAAATAGGGATATATGTGGAGCAAACCGTGGAGTTATAAAGAAGGGCTGGTGATTGGTGCGGGATTACTGGTGATAGGTATTTTGCTGCAAATGGCAGTGGGAGCCATCAACTGGGGCCTGTTTGCCTGTCCGGTCAATGCGATTGTGTTAGTGGTTTATATCATAGCGCTGGTAGCCATGCACCTTCTTCGTAAACGTGTGTATCTGTTTGGATGGTTGAGCCATTATTCCGCTGCCGTTTCTTCCCTGGTATGGGTAGCCGGCATGACGGTGATCATGGGACTTATCCGGCAGGCTCCTTCCGGTCATGCTTCCAATGATATACTGGGATTTTCGCAGATGATTTCGTCCTGGCCTTTCGTCCTGCTTTACTTTTGGATGGTCACTGTATTGGGACTGACCATATTCCGTGCCAGCTTTCCATTCAGGATTGGCAGACTATCCTTTCTTCTCAATCACGTAGGATTGCTCGTGGCATTGATTACGGCTACTTTGGGAAATGCCGATATGCAACGCTTGAAGATGACTACCCGAATGGGAAACGCAGAATGGAGGGCTACCGATGATAAAGGAAAATTGATAGAACTTCCGTTGGCTATCGAACTGAAGGATTTTACGATTGATGAATATCCTCCGAAACTGATGCTGATTGACAATGAAACGGGGGGAGTACTCCCCGAAAAGTCTCCTGTGCATTTACTGCTTGAAAACGGAGTTTCCGAGGGCAGTCTGCTGGATTGGGACTTGTTTGTCGAACAGTCTATTCCGATGGCTGCCTCCGTAGCTACAGAGGACACACTGAAATTTACAGATTTCCATTCGATGGGAGCGACATATGCAGTGTATCTGAAGGCCGTCAACCGAAAGAACCAACAGGCGAAAGAAGGCTGGGTGAGCTGTGGTAGTTTTCTCTTTCCTTATAAGGCATTGCGTCTCGACTCTCTGACGAGTCTGGTGATGCCGGAACGGGAACCGCAACGTTTTGCTTCGGAAGTAAAAGTCTACACACAGGAAGGAACGATAATGGAAAGTACGATTGAAGTAAATCGTCCGATGGAGATAGCAGGATGGAAAATTTATCAGCTTAGCTATGATGAGTCGAAAGGTCGCTGGAGCGATATCAGTGTCTTTGAGCTGGTTCGCGACCCGTGGTTGCCTGTAGTATATGCAGGGATCATTATGATGATGCTCGGAGCAATTTGTCTGTTTGTCAATGCACAAAAGAGGAAAGAGGAGGACAAGGAATGAGTTGGGAACATTTTATATGGTTTGCGATAGCTGCATTGATTTGCTGGAGCTTGGGCGCGTTTGCTGCCTGGAAAGGAAAGAAGCCGGTATGGACCTATGGATTTACCTTGTTGGGGCTGGTCATCTTTTTCAGTTTTATCTTCGGTATGTGGATTTCTCTGGAACGTCCTCCGATGCGGACGATGGGAGAGACACGTCTGTGGTATTCTTTCTTCCTTCCATTGGCGGGTTTGATAACGTACGTGCGTTGGAAATATAAATGGATTCTTAGTTTCAGTTGCATTCTCTCACTGGTATTTATCTGTATTAATATCTTTAAACCGGAGATTCACAATAAAACGCTGATGCCTGCTTTGCAAAGTCCGTGGTTTGCCCCTCATGTCATAGTGTATATGTTTGCTTATGCGATGTTGGGAGCTGCGGTGGTCATGGCTGTCTATCTGCTTTGGTTCAAAAAGAAGGATATTGAACGGAAAGAGATGGACTTATGCGATAACCTGACTTATGTGGGCTTGGCATTTATGACATTGGGAATGCTGACGGGAGCTATCTGGGCGAAAGAAGCGTGGGGGCACTACTGGGCTTGGGACCCGAAAGAGACATGGGCGGCAGCTACTTGGTTCTCCTATCTGGTATATATCCATTTCAGGCTGGGCAGACCGTTGAAGAGTCGTCCGGCATTAGTCATTCTGTTAGTATCATTTGTCTTATTACAAATGTGTTGGTATGGAATCAATTACCTTCCATCGGCACAAGGAGTTAGTGTACATACTTATAACTTAAATTGAAATATCAATGAAAACATTTTATTGGTCATTCGTTCTTATGCTATTGCCAAGCATGGCATACACACAAACTACGGAGAAGGAAAATGAATTTTCGATGTCTATGCAAATCAGACCTCGTGCGGAGTATCGAAACGGTGCTTTAGTCCCTCGCAATGAAGGGCAGAAGGCTGCATCATTCATTAATAACCGTGCCCGTTTGTCACTGGACTACAAGCGTTCGGACCTTGAAATCAAGATGTCGGCACAGCATGTCGGAGTATGGGGGCAAGATCCGCAGATTGACAAGAATGGTCGCTTTATCTTGAATGAGGCATGGGCAAAGCTGGATTTTGGAAAAGGCTTCTTTGCACAGTTAGGTCGTCAGACGTTAGTTTATGATGATGAACGTATTTTGGGCGGACTGGACTGGAATGTGGCAGGCCGTTATCATGATGCGTTGAAACTGGGATATGCCAATAAGAATAATGAAATACATGCTATTCTGGCTTTCAACCAGAATGATGAAAAAACGGCAGGTGGTACTTATTACAATTCTTCTATTGGTCAGCCTTACAAGAATATGCAGACTGTGTGGTATCACTATAAAGCAGATAAGATTCCGTTCGGGGCTTCTTTACTGTTTATGAATTTAGGGTTAGAGACAGGGAATCAGCTCACTCAAGATTCTCATACCCGCTACTTGCAAACGATGGGAACTTATCTTACATATAAAAATAGCGGATGGAACTTGGATGGCGCTTTCTACTACCAAACAGGTAAGAACAAGGATGCCGAGAGTGTTTCTGCTTTCATGGCAAGTGCTACGGCAGCTTATGCGTTCAATAAAACATGGGGAATGGTTGTAAGCTTTGATTATTTGAGCGGAAATGAAGAAGGTAGTAGTAAATTTAAGGCTTTTGACCCTCTTTATGGGACGCATCATAAATTCTATGGCAGCATGGATTATTTCTACGCTTCTGCATTCAACAAAGGATTTGCTCCCGGATTAATAGATGGTCGTCTTGGGGCTCGTTTTCGTGCATCTGCCAAGGTAGATATGGAACTCAATTATCATTATTTTGCTACTGCTACTGAAGTAGATTTTAAAGAAGATTTGAAGAAGTCACTCGGTTCGGAAGTTGACTATCAGATCAATTGGTCCGTAATGAAAGATGTGAAACTCTCTGCCGGTTATTCTTTTATGCTTGGAACGAAGACGATGGATGCTGTGAAAGGCGGAAATCATAAGAGCTGGCAAGACTGGGGATGGGTATCTGTCAATATCAACCCGAAAGTGTTTTTTACAAAATGGTAATTGAAACCTAGCTAGGATTCAGATTAAACCGTTGATAGAATATAAAAAGTGGCACAGCATTAAATTTAGGCTGTGCCACTTTCTTTTTATTATAAGTATTTCTCCAGCGCCATTTTATTCAGAATCTCGATCTTTTTTCCTTCCATTGTGATCAGCCCTTCCTTGATTATCTTATTGATTTCTTTGGATAAAGCAGGACGTGATACATTCAGGTACTCGGCAAGCTGTGACTGGGTATGCATGATCTCTACAGTCAGAGAATCTTTTTTCTTATGTTCGAATAAGTAAACAATAAACCTTTCGCGTACAGTCTTGCGCGACAGAGGTTTCAAACGTGATACGGTACATATATTGCAATTTCCGGCGATGCAAAGAAAATTGTGCAACACCTGCGGGTCCTGACTGATGACTTTAAAAGTGGAATCTTTGGTTGCCATGAGTACCACGCTGTCTTCCAAAGCAGTAAAAGTAGCTGGCAACGTATTGTTTGAATTGAAAAGGTGAGGGGTGGCAAAGGTACGTGGTGCGATGATATACTCAATCATCACTTCGTTCCCCAATCCGTCAATGATATCCGTGCGTAGTTTTCCTTCCAATAACACATATAGTTTGTTGCAAGGTGTACCTTGCGTAACAACTATTTCTTTTTTATCCGCTGCATAGATAACGAAATCCAGTTTATCCAGCAGAGATTCCTTAATGTTCAGAGGTAAATCCCGAAATAAAGGGATTTGAAATAATTTTTCTTTATGTGCGTTGGTCAGTTGTATTTTTTTCATTGCATTATGTTGTTCGTATCATGGGCAAAGATATGAATTATATATGGGCAGAGAAAATCTTTTTTTATGTTTGTGCCGCCGAAAGACCGATTATGGATGAGATGAAAAGGATATTGATAAAAAGTAAAAATGGCAGAAAATGTTTGAATCAGTAATTAGGGTACACATCTCTGTAATTTATCTACATTTGCTATATGATAAATTGTCTATTTTTGCAGAGTGAAAAAGCTGATTAATGAAATTCAAAAAATAAAAGTAATAAAGTTATGGCTAAAAAAGTTCTGATTATTTCGTCCAGCCCCCGAAAGGGCGGTAATTCTGATATGCTTTGTGACGAATTTATGAAAGGTGTTCTCGAAACAGGCAATGAAGTAGAAAAGATTTTTCTGAAAGAGAAAGTAATTCATCCTTGTACGGGATGTAGTGTTTGCAGCATGTATGGCAAACCCTGCCCCCAGAAAGATGATGCCGCAGGAATTGTAGAGAAAATGATTGCTGCTGATGTCATCGTAATGGCAACACCTGTTTATTTCTATACGATGTGCGGACAGATGAAGATTATGATTGACCGTTGTTGTGCGCGTTATACGGAAATAACGAATAAGGAATTTTATTTCATTATTGCAGCGGCGGAGAATGATAAGGGGATGATGGAACGTACGATTGATGGTTTCCGTGGCTTCCTTGATTGTCTGGAAAATCCGCAGGAAAAAGGAGTGATTTATGGAATAGGTGCCTGGAAGGTAGGAGAAATAAAAGATACTCCCTACATGCAGGAAGCCTATGAGATGGGAAAAATGGTGTAAACGTTCGCTTTAGGTAAACATTTCCCGTCTTATATAACAACCTTTCAGGATGGTGTCACTATGCTGAGTATATAGTGACGCTATACCTGTAGGATAGTGACACTAAAGCAGTATGATAGTGACACTATAGTAATGGGATAGTGACACCATATTTTTGTCTGGATTTAATGAGAGAAGTTTAGTTTAACGATTCTGTTACAATAATCTTCTTTCGTTCGATTCCAGCTCCAATAAAGTCTTTTTAGCTACAAGACCACCGGCATATCCGGTCAGTTTATGATCACTGCCGATCACCCTGTGACAAGGAATAAGTATTGAAATCGAATTTGCTCCATTCGAAGAGGCTACCGCACGGATAGCTTTAGGATTATCCAGTCTCTGTGATAATTGAGCATAAGATATCGTTGTTCCGTAGGGAATGTTTAATAATTCATTCCATACACTCTTTTGAAACTCTGTCCCGACAAGAAGCAGAGGAATATCAAACGTAGTCCTTTGACGGGAAAAATACTCATCTAGCTGGCTGATCGTTTGCGTTATCACTTCAGAGTTTTCTATTGCGTACTGAGCATTTAGCGCTTTTTGTATTCGTTTATCGATTGCTGCTCTGCGTTCTTCACTCACCACCCAGTCGCACATACAGAGCTTGTTCTCGAAAGAACCGAGTATCAATTTCCCGCATGGAGATTGATAGTACTGTATCTGAACTGTATTTACTTTACCTTTTGCTTCTTTCTCCATTTTGATTCTTTATTTAAAGGGTTTGATATGGATGTAAAAGTAATTATTTGTATTCAAACTACAAAATGAATAATTCGGCAATAGAAGCCTGAAACAAAATCTTTTACCCTTACAGTCGATTTAAATTGATTGATTACTTGTTCTGCCGTAGAATTATTATAATTTTGTAGCAGAACTTTTTATTTCGTAGTATTTGATAAAGAACCAAACCACATGAACTATAAAATAACGACTCTTGTCGAAAATTGTGTCTATGGACGTAAATTGCAGGCAGAACATGGTCTTTCCCTCTATATTGAGACACCGGAAAACAGATTACTTTTTGATACGGGAGCTTCCGATTTATTTATCCGTAACGCCCGGTTATTGAATATTGACTTGCAAAAAGTAGATTATTTAGTATTATCTCATGGTCACAGTGACCATACGGGTGGACTACGCCATTTTCTTGAACTAAATGCCGAAGCAACGGTTGTCTGCAAACGCGAAGTGTTTTTTTCTAAATTCAAGGATGAACGTGAGAATGGAATGAAATATACACGCTCGCTTGATCTTTCTCGTTTTCGTTTTATTGATGAGTTGACTGAACTGGTTCCCGGAGTATTTCTTTTTCCCTCTGTGGATATTATAGACCCGAAGGATACACATTTTGAACGATTTTGGATTCAAAAGGAAGATGGTTCTAGAGTCCCCGATACCTTTCCGGACGAGTTAGCTATGGTACTGGTTGAGCCTGAAGGACTTTCCATTTTAAGTGCCTGTTCCCACCGGGGTATTACAAATATATTGCGGACTGTAAGAACGGCATTTCCGGAACTCCCCTGTAATTTGCTTTTAGGTGGATTTCATATTCATAATGCAGAAGAATCCAAATATCAGGTTATTGCTGATTATTTGCACGAATATTTACCTCAAAAGATAGGTGTCTGTCATTGTACGGGAGTAGATAAATATGCTTTCTTCTATAAGGATTTTGGAGACAGAATATTTTATAACCATACAGGGAAATTGATTCAGACGGATTCTCTGTTATAATAATCTGCGACGACTAAACAAGAATATATAAAAACAAACTGGATGAATTTTAAAGACTGCATAGATTCTTATCCCTTTATATTAATGGAAGGTGCTTTAGGCGAGCGACTAAAAAGGGAGTTTGATTTGGATATCAGTGGTACTGTTGCAATGGCTGACTTAGTCTATCAGCAGAAAGGTAGACTGGCATTAGAAACGCTATGGAATGAATATATTGATATTGCATATAGGTATCAACTACCATTTCTTGCAACAACTCCAACAAGAAGGGCCAATAAAGAACGGATTTATATGGCTGGATACAATGAATCCATTATTGCAGATAATGTGGATTTTCTTCGTTCCATAAAAGAAGCAGCAAATGTAGATATGTATATCGGTGGTTTGATGGGATGTAAGGGAGATGCATACACTGGCGAAGAGGCTCTAAATCTGGAAGAGGCAATAGACTTCCATAGTTGGCAGGCCGGTTTGTTTAAATCTGCCAAAGTTGATTTTTTATATGCAGGTATTATGCCTGTATTGACGGAAGCTATCGGGATGGCAGTCGCTATGTCTGATACGGATATTCCTTATATTATCAGCTTTACGATTCAAAGAGACGGAAAACTGATAGATGGGCATACCATTGATGATGCCATACATTGCATTGATAATCATGTGTCTAACAAACCTGTGTGCTATATGACAAATTGTGTTCATCCTGATATTGTTTACGAAGCACTTTCTCATAAGTTCAATCAAACACAAACGGTAAAATCTCGCTTTTGGGGTATACAAGCAAATACTTCCCAATTGTCATATAAAGAATTGGATGGAGCAAATCATTTACATACTTCTTCGGCAGCCGATCTGAGTGAAGCTATTTTAAAGTTGAAATCTGATTGTCATCTTAAAATATTTGGTGGGTGTTGTGGAACAGACAGCAGTCACATGGAAAAAATCGCTAAAATATCGGAAGTGACTTAAACTAACTAGAAATACGGTCTTCTCATGAAACAAGGAATATAGAATAAATATATAAACATACAATAATATGAAGAAAATAATCATCTCTTTAGCGCTGGTACTGACTGCATTATCCAGCTATGCTATTACCCCTTTGTGGATGCGTGATGCACGTATCTCACCGGACGGAAAGGAAATCGTCTTTTGTTATAAAGGCGACATTTACAAAGTCCCCGTTCAAGGGGGAACCGCTACCCAATTAACAACACAAGCTTCTTATGAGGCTAATCCCGTCTGGTCGCCAGATGGTAAACAAATCGCGTTTGCCAGCGACCGGAATGGGAACTTCGATCTCTTTATCATGTCTGCCGATGGAGGAACTGCACGTCGGTTGACTTATCATTCTGCCTCGGAGATTCCTTCGGCTTTCACTCCGGATGGTAAATTTGTACTTTTCTCCGCCTCCATTCAGGACCCTGCGCAAAGTGCCCTTTTTCCTACCGGAGCCATGACGGAATTATATAAAGTTCCGGTTACCGGAGGACGTACCGAACAAGTGTTGGCTACTCCTGCCGAATGGGTATGCTTTGATAAATCGGGAAAAAACTTCCTTTATCAGGACCGTAAAGGTTTTGAAGATGAATGGAGAAAACACCATACCTCATCTATAACAAGAGACGTTTGGCTATACGATGCTTCGACCGGAAAACATACCAATCTGACCAATCGGGAAGGAGAAGACCGTAATCCGGTATATGCACCGGATGGTAATTCGGTCTATTTTCTAAGTGAGCGCAATGGCGGTTCATTTAATGTATATAACTTTGCCCTGAACACTCCGCAGGAAGTGAAAGCCATCACCACTTTCCGCACGCATCCGGTACGTTTCTTGTCAATCAGCGATAAAGGAACTTTATGCTATACGTATGACGGAGAACTTTATACACAAGAGCCCAATGCCCGCCCGAAGAAAGTAAATGTTGATCTTGTGCGTGATGATGAAAAAGAGATTGCTACTCTCAGATTTTCTCAGGGTGCGACTTCTGCTTCTGTGTCTCCGGATGGCAAGCAGGTGGCTTTTATTGTGCGAGGTGATGTTTTTGTGACTTCAACCGATTATGCTACGACCAAGCAAATAACAAATACTCCGGCAAAGGAATCCGGTGTATCTTTTGCTCCCGACAACCGTACACTGGTTTATGCCAGCGAGCGGACCGGCAACTGGCAACTTTATACCGCTAAGATAGCTCGTAAAGAAGAGGCGAATTTCCCTAACGCCACTCTTATTGAAGAGGAAGTATTGCTCCCCTCTAAAACCGTAGAACGTGCTTACCCGCAATACTCTCCGGATGGTAAGGAATTGGCTTTTATCGAAGACCGTAGCCGGTTGATGGTACTCAACCTGAAAACTAAAAAAGTACGTCAGGTGACAGACGGTTCTACATGGTACAATACAGGAGGCGGATTCGACTACGAATGGTCGCCCGATGGCAAGTGGTTTACGCTTGAGTTTATCGGCAATCGTCATGATCCCTATTCGGATATCGGCATTGTCAGTGCGCAGGGAGGTACTATCACTAATCTGACTAACAGTGGTTATATTAGCGGCTCTCCACGTTGGGTACTGGATGGAAATGCCATTCTGTTCCAGACCGAACGTTATGGTATGCGTGCCCATGCTTCCTGGGGATCACAACAGGATGTGATGCTGGTATTCTTGAATCAGGATGCTTACGACCGTTACCGTTTGAGTAAAGAGGATTTCGAACTGCTCAAAGAATTTGAAAAGGAGCAGAAGAAAGCAAAGGAGAAAGACGGTGATAAGAAAAAGGACGGAAGTCAGTCTAAAAAGGAAAAGGCAGACAAAGAAAAAGATAAGGTAGACAAAGAAGGAGATAAGGAGGATACCGAAAAGGACAAGGCAGACAAGAAAGATATTGTTGTGGAACTCAGCGGTATTGAGGACCGTATTGTACGCCTGACTCCTAACTCTTCTGATTTAGGTAGTGCTATTCTTTCCAAAGATGGAGAAAATCTGTATTATTTCTCTGCTTTCGAAGAGGGATATGACCTTTGGAAAATGAATCTTCGTGAAAAAGGGACGAAGCGTCTCCATAAACTTAATTCCGGCTGGTCATCACTGATGCTGGATAAAAAAGGAGATATCTTCTTGCTGGGAAGCAGAAATATGCAGAAAATGGACGCGAAGTCGGATGCTCTGAAATCTATCAGTTATCAGGCTGAAATGAAAATGGATTTGGCAGCCGAACGTGAGGCAATGTTCGATCATGTATATAAACAACATCAAAAACGTTTCTACAATCTTAATATGCACGGAGTGGACTGGAATGCCATGACAGCTGCCTATCGTAAATTCCTGCCACATATTGATAATAACTATGACTTTGCAGAATTACTGAGCGAATGGTTAGGTGAACTGAATGTTTCGCATACCGGAGGGCGCTATTCTCCGAGGGGCAATGGGGATGTAACCTCTAATCTGGGCTTATTGTTTGACTGGAATTATCAGGGAAAGGGTATGCAGATTGCTGAAATCGTAGAGAAAGGGCCGTTCGATCATTCCCGTACCAAAGTAAAGGCAGGGTGTATTATAGAAAAGATCAACGGGGAGGAAATAACTCCGGATAAGGACATCACTGATCTTTTGAATAATAAGGCAGGGAAGAAAACACTGGTTTCGCTGTACAACCCGCAGAATAAGGAACGTTGGGAAGAAGTGGTAAAACCTGTCACAAGCGGACAACTTAATGGCTTATTATATAAACGTTGGGTAAAACAACGTGCTGAGGATGTGGAGAAATGGTCCGGCGGTCGTTTGGGATACGTTCATATTCAATCTATGGGAGATGGAAGTTTCCGTACTGTTTACTCGGATATTCTGGGAAAATACAATAACTGTGACGGAATTGTGATCGATACCCGTTTTAACGGAGGCGGTCGTCTGCATGAAGATATTGAAATACTTTTCAGCGGTCAGAAATATTTCACTCAGGTGGTACGCGGACGTGAAGCCTGTGATATGCCAAGTCGTCGTTGGAACAAGCCTTCTATTATGTTGCAGTGTGAAGCCAATTATTCGAATGCTCATGGCACCCCGTGGGTGTACAAGCATCAGAATATTGGAAAACTGGTAGGTATGCCTGTCCCGGGAACTATGACAAGTGTGTCTTGGGAAACTTTGCAGGATCCTTCATTGGTATTTGGGATTCCTATCATCGGTTATCGTCTACCGGATGGCAGTTATCTGGAAAATACTCAGTTGGAACCTGATATCAAGGTTGCCAACAGCCCGGAAACTGTAGTGAAAGGAGAGGACACGCAACTCAAAATGGCTGTGGATGAATTGCTTAAAGAAATAGATAGCCGGAAGAAATAGACATCCTTTCCTCCTTTAGAAAAAATAATTTTAGTCTCACTCTGCTCTATTTAAACTTCTTGCAATCAGTGGCATACCGAATGAAAGTGTGTCAAAAGTAACTAAACTCTCCTCCTTCCCGAAGGAGGAGAGTTTAGTTACTTTTGACTTTTGACATACCTACATTGTTTTTTGAGTTGTCTCTCACTTTTTTCCTCAATGCCCGTCCTTCTCGTGACAAAGTACCTTCCATGAGATGCGATTTACCGCTTCTTTGCCTGTCACATACTCTGACTTAGTGTGTTTAACAATAGGTGTTTGTCTTACCCTGGATTTGGTTGACTACTATAAGTATCAACTAAAATGAATAAAAG